>LNFM01005055.1_pt1 | contig 40096 bp, 40 predicted proteins | sample 596031 | NCBI WGS metagenome assembly LNFM01 (sample SAMN04254537, study PRJNA301005) | activated carbon metagenome | isolation source: dual media filters at the Ann Arbor, Michigan drinking water treatment plant | place: USA: Ann Arbor | reverse complement strand
CGGCTTGTCTGGGTAATCCGACTGCGCGTGCGCCAAGCCATGAAACATCATGCAGCAAGCGATCGCTGGCAGAAAAACGGCAACGCGAAGATACTTTTCTAGAGCCATGGTTCTCCTCCTGGCCTGGGTATTTCCGGCATCGTGTTGCGATGCCAAAGGGTTTTATGCGGCGATTGACAAAAACCCCCTGTTATCCATGCTGCTTTCCAGCGTGGCGATCTCGTTTTTCAGCAGTTTTACCAACTCCATCTGGCGTGAATGCGGCATACGCGATGGAACTGAAGCGATACTGATTGCCGCCCAAGGCAGTCCATGATGGCCTCCAAACGGGATGCTTACAGCACTGACGCCACGGATTACGATGTCTTCAGTAAACACGTAGCCCTGCTCGCGGGCGCGTCGCACCCTGGCCAGGACATTTTTCGGAGTGATGTAACCGAATGCCTTCAGGCGGTGAGTGTTGACATTGATCATTTGCATCAGATCGTCATCGTCGATGTGCATCAGCAGTGCGATGCCGCCTGCGCCAATACCGAGGGGGCGGCGGTTGCCGATTTCGAAAATCAGCGTTTTGATGGGAAACGCGCCTTCTTTCCGGTCAATGCAGAGGACGTCATATCCGCTTCTGACGTTCAGGAACACGGTGTCGCCGGTAATTTCTGCGAGGCGGGTTGTGCTGTTCTCGCATTTCTCCCGCAGATTCATGCGTTGCGGCACACTCAGGCCAAGTTCGTAGACGAGAGGGCCCAGCGAGTAGCGCCCGCGATCCTTTGATTTTTCGATCATGCGCTGCGCCACCAGGCAGCGAACAATCCTGTGTGCGGTCGGGTATTCAAGTTCCAGGCGCGCTGCTAGCTCGGATACCTTGGCGCCACGGGATCCGAAAGTAGCCAGTTCGCGAAGCAAACTGATCGTCCGTTCGATGCTCTGGGTACCGGAGTTGCTTTGTGGCATGTCCATATGGCCTCTAGTGAAAATGTCCACTATATGAAATGACTTGGTGATTGCCAGTAGCGTATTGTCACCACATACGGTGCCAGGTAATCCAGCACAAAAGTCATAATATGACTAAATGACTTTGTGCCCCGGATACTGTTGCTGATAATAGGTCAAACGTTAGGTGGAAGCTGATGGCTTTCGAGGTAACCGATTTTTGGCGCAAGCCGATCTTTCAGGAGGGGAGTACATGAGTACCGAAAGCGCAAGTCCCGTAGCCAAAGCACAGAAAGTCCGGGTAATTCGTGGGGGGCGGCTTATTGACGGCAACGGCGGCGCCGTGATCAAAAACCCGGTCATTATCATCGAAGGTAAACACATCAAGGCCGTCGGAAAGCAGGGCGAACTGAAGGAACCCGAAGGCGCCGAGATCATTGACGCTACCAAGTACACGCTGATGCCGGGGATGTTTGACGCTCACCTGCACTTGGCCGCATTCAACTGCGCCACCTTCAGCAATTACCGGGTGTCAATCTGGGAAATTACGCCCCAGTTACAGATGATGTACATGCTGTTTCATGCTCAGATGTGTTTCGAGATGGGTTTCACCACGATGCGTGATCTCGGGCGTGCCACTTCACGCGGGCCTTTCGTTTTCGAGGCGGCCGCTGTGCGTGATGCCATCAACAATGGTATCCACGCCGGGCCGCGGCTGCACATATGCGGCCGCCCGATCATCACCGGATCTCATCTTGATCTCACATTACCGCGTGCGGCCTCGAGGAATTTTGACCTGTCCTTTACCGCCGACGGGCCATGGGCATTGAGGGCGCTGGCGCGCGAGCACATGCGGGCGGGTGCCGACGTGCTGAAGACCAGTGTTTCGGGCGGTGGTGGGACGGCCGACGAGGAGCCGGATGTGCGCAATATGACCCAAGAGGAGCTAGAGGCCATTGTTGACGAGGGGCATGCGTTCCACAAGCCGACGTCTGCGCACTGTTTCACGGCGGAATCGCACAAGATGTGCGTTCGCGCGAAGGTGGACACGATTGAGCATATGGTATTCCATGACAAAGAGTCCGTCGCAATGATCAAGGACTCCGGGATACCTGTGACACCTACGCTGTCCCATCGGACCGACCATGCGATCGAGGTCCGCAGGCAGATCGGAACCCAGCAAAATATCCTGCTCAAGATGAAAAAGATCCAGCCTTACACCTTCGAGACCTTCAAGGTGATGCATCAGGCAGGGATCAAGATCTTCATGGGTACTGACCTTGGGCCAGAGCCTGAGATAGGCACCAATGCCAAGGAACTCGAACTCTATGTCGAACTCGGAATGACTCCGATGGAGGCGATTATGACCGCCACCAAGAATGCCGCCGAAGCAATGTGGCTCGACAAGGAGCTCGGCACGATCGAGCAAGGCAAGCTTGCTGACATACTGGCCATCGACGGCGATCCTTCCGTCAACATCAGCGTTCTGACGGTCAAGGACAATATCAAGATGGTGATGAAGGAAGGCGAGCCCTGGGTAGACAAGATTTCCGCGCAGCACCGGCGGGTTGTCCAGTGCGAGCCGAAGTCCTGGAAAATCGCCGACAACGCCTGATGACGGCAGTAACCAAGCTGTTTGATCTTACCGGCCGGGTCGTCGTTATCACTGGCGGCTCGGCCGGGTTGGGCCTGCAGATGGCAACCGGATTCGCGGAAGCGGGCGCCCGTGTTGTTGTCTGTTCGCGCAATCGCGAGCGCTGTGAGGAGGCGGCCCGCGGGTTGCGTGAGGTCGGCGGCGATGCGGCAGGCATCTCCTGCGACGTGTCGAAGGCTGATGAGGTAACCGCTCTGGCTGATGAGGTAATCGCGCGCTTCGGCCGGATTGACGTTCTTGTCAACAATGCCGGCCGTACCTGGTGGGCATCTCCGGAAGATACACCGCTCGACAAGTGGCAGTACGTGGTCGATTTGAACGTGACCGGCACCTTTTTGTGTGCGCAGACTTTCGGTCGCCACATGATCCGGCAAAAGAGCGGACGCATCATCAATATCGCATCAGTATCCGGACTTCAGGGTAAGAATCCGGCGGTCAACGATTCGATTGCATATACGACTACCAAAGGTGCGGTCGTCAACATGACGAGAGACCTTGCGGTGAAATGGGCGAAGCACAATATTCTGGTCAATGCGATTGCCCCAGGATTCTTTCTGGCAAGCCGAAATCAGGGACGTTTCGATGAGCGCCGTGAAAAGATTCTCGGCGAAATTCCGCTGGGAAGGCCCGGCGGTGACAACGACCTGAAGGGCGTAGCAGTGTTTCTCGCTTCCGATGCCGCAAGCTTTGTCACCGGCGCGATCTTGCCGGTAGATGGTGGCGTCACGGCATGGTAGCGACGGGACCTCTTGCCGGCTTGAAAGTGGTGGAGGTCAGCGTGGCGATGGCTGGTCCTTACTGCGGCATGATGCTCGCCGACTACGGAGCAGAAGTGGTAAAGGTTGAGCGTACCGGACAAGGTGACGAGAGTCGCAACTGGGCGCCGTTCTTCGGCGGTCGTATGTCCCACTACTTCGCATCCGTCAATCGAAACAAGAAAAGTCTCGCAGTCGATCTCAAGCAGCGGGAGGGTGTCGAGATCGTGCGTCGCCTTGCCGCCGATGCGGACGTGATGATCGAGAATTTTCGCCCGGGAGCCTTGGATCAATTGGGCCTCGGTTATGAAACCCTTTCTGCTGCGAACCCGCGTCTGGTTTATTGCAGCATCAGCGGCTACGGATCCAGCGGGCCGCTGCGTAACGAGCGGGCTAACGACGTAGTGATGCAGGCTTTCGCTGGGGGAATGAGCATCACTGGAGAAAGTGGGCGCGGGCCGGCCAAGATGGGTATATCCGTTGCCGATATTGGAGCGGGCATGTTCGCAACAATCGGCATCATGATGGCCTTGCAGATGCGCAACACGACAGGAAAGGGACAGCGCGTTGATACATCGCTGCTTGAGGGCCAAATTGCAATGCTTTCCTACCACTTTGCGGCGTATTTCGCTAGTGGCAAGGTGCCCGAGCGCAAGGGCTCGTCTGCACAGGGGCTCGTGCCCTATCAGGCGTTTGAGGCGCGTGATGGCTGGATGGTCGTGGCGGTATTCACTGATCGCATGTGGTGCGATCTATGCAGGGTGATTGGCAGGCCGGAGTGGGGCGAGGATCCAAGGTTCTGTAGTCCTCAGCAACGCATGACTAACCGCGAGGTCATCGTGTCGGCGCTCACCGAAATCTTCGCGACGGATAACGTCGCTGTTTGGCAGGACCGTTTGAATCCGGTTGGTGTGCCCTGCACGCCGGTTCTGGGAATAGATCAGGTCGTGCGCGAGGAGCAGGTCCGGGCACGCAACATGATTGTGGACGTTGTTCATCCTGTGGCTGGTGCCATGTCGATGGCTGGTGTGCCGATCAAGTTTTCCGGCGCGCGCGGCGCAGTCGAGGACCCGCCTCCGCTGCTCGGCGAGCAGACACAGGCGATTTTGTCGGAACTAGGTTACAGCGCTGAAGCCGTCAAGGCACTCATCGAGGCGGGCGTGGTCGGCGTTCCGGATACGGAGGCTGCTGGGTTGAAGGGCAAGCAATGACTGCAAACCTTTTGACGCCGCAGGTGCAAGGACTCGTGGGTGCCGAAAGCGGGCTCGAAACCGCGTGTGAGACCGTCGAGCGGGGCGCGGTGCGTCGTTATGTCCAGGCATATATGGACGATGATCCGATGTTTCATGAAGGACATTGGCGGGAGGGCCAGAAACGGGCGGTGGCACCGCCGCTATTCCCCATGAACATGTTCCGCAGGCCGTTCGGTACGCCGGACCCTTTTGCCGAACATGAGGGTAATCCCGATTTCGACGGCATCGTCGGGTCGACGGCCCAGGGACTTCCGCCGCTGCCGCTGCCCAAGGGCATCGGATTGCTCAATGCCGGGACTGAAGTCGAGGTGTTCCGATATGCGCAGCACGGTGAATCCGTTACTGCGAAGTCGCGCTACCACAGCATCACCGAAAAGCAGAGCAGCAAAGGACCGATGCTGCTGGTGATAATCGAAACTGAATACCACGGCAGCGATGGTGGCCTGCTCCTGCGGGTACGCAAGACGCAAATCCGGAGATAGGTCATGCGCAGGTGTTACGAAAACGTGGCTGTTGGCGAAGATATTGATCCCTTGATCAAGGGGCCGCTTACGAGTGCTCACCTGATGCGGTGGTCGGCAGCAATGGAGAACTGGCACAAGATCCACTACGACCGCAGGTTTGCCAGGGAGCATGACAAGCTTCCCGATTTGCTTGTGAACGGCACGCTCAAGCAGCAGTTCATCATGCAGTTGCTACGGAACTGGGCGGGCAGTGATGGTTGGGTTTGGAAGGTCGAGTTCCAGTTCCGGGCCATGAATGCCGTCGATGAGACATTGAAGATCTGGGCACGCGTGACCGCTAAGCGGGAAGCCGAGGCCTACGGTCTTGTCGACCTGGAACTGGGCATCGTCAATGCCGACCAGAGGGAATCGACGCCGGGCAAGGCGGTCGTTGCGTTGCCTTACGAAAAAGGGGCGGCGGTGCCCTATCCCTTTGTGCCTCCCTCCCGCGTTTAAGCGCCGATTTCTAGCGAGAGCCATCCATGGTGGACATGCCTAAATCGATACAGATCAACGAAGAAGGACCACGCGAAGGGTTTCAGTTCGAGCGCGGGCCGATTGAAACTCGGCGCAAGATTGAACTGATAGACGCACTTTCGGCGACCGGACTGCGCCAGATACAGGTTTGCTCGTTCGTGCCTCCCAAGAATGTACCAGGCATGTCTGATGCAGACGACGTAGTGCGGGGATTCGCGCCGGCACCGGGGGTACGTTATTCAGCTTTATGGCTTAACGAAAAAGGACTGCAGCGTGCGCTAGCGGCGGGCAAGCTTGATGTTCGTGGTTCCATCGCGCTCACTGCGTCAGCCACATTCTTGAGCCGCAACCAGAACCGGACGTTTGAGGAGAATATCGAGGCACAACGTCGGCTCATCGAGATGTACAGGCAGAACAGCGTGCCAGTGGAGCGAGGATCGGTCATGGCTGCTTTCGGGTGCAACTTTGAAGGCGATATCCCGGTTCGGCGGGTAATTGATTTGGCCCAGTCCGTACTCGATCTTGCGGCCGAGCACGGACTGGAGATCAAGGTTTTCAATCTTGCTGACACGATGGCCTGGGCCACGCCGGGATCAATCAAGCGCGTGGTTGGCGCGATGCGGGAACGGTTCCCGCAGTTGCGGCTTGCCCTGCATCTCCATGATACCCGCGGCATGGGAGTCGCCAATGCCTACGCCGGGCTAGAAATGGGGGTGGACATTTTCGACGCCTCGGTGGCGGGGTTGGGTGGCTGTCCATTCGCGGCTCACAAGAGCGCAGCAGGCAACGTGTGCACGGAAGATCTCGTGTTCATGTGCGACGAACTCGGCATCGAAACCGGGATTGATATTGACCGGCTGATCGCGGCAGCGCGTCTGGCCGAGGATATCGTGGGCCATCCGCTACCGGGATCAGTCATGCGCGGCGGCAGTCTGCGCGCGTTGCGCGCGCGCATACGTGCTAACGCCTGAAACTGATCTGATCACTACACAACGGAATTAAAAAATGGACACACCTGCCAGCGGCTCCCCGCTCTACCAACTGCCGCCCGAAACCCGCGAATACTGCGAGATCGCGCGCCGGATCGTCCGCGACGAGCTAATGCCCCTGGAGCGCCAGTATCTGACGCATCCGGAACAGGCTTACGGACTTCAGCCGATGACAAACCTGCGTGCAGTATTGCCCGCGGACGTTGTGGCCCGGTTGGAGAAGATCGCTCGCGATACCGGGCTGTGGTACGTAATGGTTCCGGAAAAACACGGCGGACTTGGACTGTCTCTGCTGACTCAGGTTGCACTGATCGAACAGTTCATGTATTCCGCGGTACCTTTTCCTTGGGTCAATGTGCCCAACATTCTTTACGAATGCCAGGGAGATCAGGTCGATCGTTTCCTGATTCCCGTCATCGAGGGCAAGAAGATTCATTGTTTTGCGCAGACTGAGCCAAATGCCGGCTCTGACCCGGGTGGCATGATGAAAACGACTGCGGTTCAGGACGGCAAGGACTGGATCATCAATGGTACCAAGATGTGGATTTCCGGCGCGGCCGAAGCAGACCTTATTCTGGTGCAGGCGGTCAATGATGCAGAAAAGCGGCAGAAAGGCGGGATCACGATGTTCGTGGTCGAGAGGGGAACGCCGGGACTGCATGTCGAGGAGCCGGGTATTCCGACCTGGCTAAGCCATAAGGCAGCCCAGTATTTCGTCCATTTCGACAATTGCCGTGTCGGTCCGGAAAACGTTCTTGGGGAACCAGGCAAGGGCTTCAGCCTGGGACAAAAGTGGCTGACGATCCACGACCGCCTGCTGCGTGGCCCATATTCGCTGGGCAAGATGCAGCGCGCGCTCGACATGTCGGTCGACTGGGCCAAGAGTCGTGTGACGTTCGGTCGTCCAATCGCTGAGCGTCAGGCCATCCAGTGGAAGCTGGTGGACATGCATATCGACATCATGGCGCTACGCTCGTTGACCTACGAGATGGCAGCGCGCGCGGACGCGGGCGAAGATGTCCGGTCGGAAGCTGCACTGGTGAAAATGGTGGCGGCAGAGTGGGGGACGCGCTGCCTGGACCACGCCATCCAGGTGCACGGCGCGATGGGCGAATCGACCGAGCTCCCGCTGACACAGTTTTACCGTTATCTCCGCCATTACCAGATCGGTGGTGGTACCAACGAAATTCAGCGCATGCTGATCGCGCGGCGCCTGCTGCGCGGTTGATTGCTCCGAAGTCAATCATTTAAAGAGATTAAGCCGATGAACAACCAACCTGTACCTGTATCGATCATCACCGGTTTTCTCGGAAGCGGAAAAACCACGCTTCTGAACCGCATGTTGCAGGGAGAAGGGCTCGCCAACAGTCTGGTGATAATCAACGAATTCGGGGAAATCGGCATCGATCACCTGCTGGTATCGACACCCAATGAGAACATGCGGCTGCTCAGCAACGGCTGCCTGTGTTGTGAGGTGCGTGGCGATCTTGTCGAGACGCTGGCTGATGCTGCGCGACAGCGTGTTGCCGGCAGCATACCCGCGTTTGATCGTGTCATTGTGGAGACAACCGGTCTGGCTGATCCGGTACCGCTGGTGCAAACCGTAGTCTCCGACAGGGATGTGTCTCCGAGCTATCGCCTTGATTCTGTGATCACGATGGTTGATGCCGTCAACGCCCTGTCCCAGATTGATCAGCAGCCGGAATCGGTAAAGCAGATCGCCGTTTCCGACTTGCTGCTGATCAGCAAATCAGACATTGCCGCCGCCGGTCAGGTCGAGTCGGTAAAGGAAAGGGTGCGTGGCATCAACGGCAGCGTTGAGGTACTTGAGGTTGAACGCGGCGATATCGATCCACGGTTGTTGTTTGGGCGTGGAGCCGTATCGGAAGAAACATCGGCTTCCCGTCTGGAGCGTTGGTTGGGTCACGCCGCGACCTGCACGCTTGATCATCACGAGCATTGCGGACACGGACATGGCCACCATCAGGGAAATGAACACGCCGCGCCGCGTCATGATGACCGGGTGCAGACGTTTTCTATCGTGCTGGACACGCCTGCGACCACGCGGTCGTTCACGGTCTGGTTGACGATGCTTGCCAGCTTCCGCGGTGTCAACCTGTTGCGGGTTAAGGGGATTGTCAATGTCGAAGAGCGGCCTTTGGTCATCAATGCAGTGCAGTCGATATTGCATGAGCCCATAGAACTCAAACACTGGCCATCGGAGGATCATCGGACCCGAATCGTGTTCATCGTGCGCGAACTTGATCGTGGTGACCTCGAGAGAACTGTAGAGACGCTGCTTTTGCCCGACGAGTTGAATGTCGGTACGGATGCGCTCGATCCGAAGGCCTATGCACAGTTCATGGAGATGGCGAAGCCTTTCATGTAGCCAAACCGCAATTTCAAAACGGGGGTATTGGGACGATGGGGGTAGGGAAAGACGCAGCGGCTACGGCACGCGAAACCTTTCTTGCCGAAAATGGCGGCCGGCCGCCAGTGCAGGTATGGGGTACCCGTGGCATGGCGTCATCAATGCATCCTCTGGCCTCCCAGGCGGCTGTAGACGTGCTTGCCCGCGGCGGCAATGCCGTGGATGCTGCTGTCGCACTGGCAGGTGTCATTTCCGTGGTGAGCCCGGACTGGGCGGGGCCAGCCGGCGATTCTGCTTGGCAGATTTACGAGGCCGGTAGCGGGCGTTATTTCCATCTTGATGGCTATTCGATGTGTGCTGCCGCGACTGATGTTGACCGCATACGGTATCACTTCGGCCTGGATCTGGAGCGCGATCCCCGGGCATTCGAGGAAGAGCCCCCTGAATGTCGTCATATCGGCGTTGTGACCGCGATGGTTCCAGGCACTCCCGCAGCCTGGTCGGAGGCGTTGCGCCGCTTCGGCAGTCGTAGTTTTTCCGAACTGCTGGATCCGGCGATCTGCCTCGCCAATGATGGATTTCCGGTCAATCGCTATCTCGCGTCAGCTCTCCAGACTTGGAGGGGGAAACTGGCGTCTTTTGGAAGTACCCAACGCCTGGTTACGGATGCATCAGGGAATCTGTTGGCGGAAGGCAGTCGTCTGCAACAGACCGACTTGGCGCAGACTTTGCGCTTGCTGGCGGAGAAAGGCCATGCGGGATTTTATGAAGGGGTTACGGCTGATCTGATCGTCGAGCATTGCACCAGGCATGGCGGATTGATCACGCACGATGACCTGAAAGCCTACAGGCCGGCTTGGCGCGAGGTCATCCGCGGGGGATACCGCGGCACGGATGTAATCGTCACAGCCCCGCCGACTGCCGGGGTGCATGTTTTACAGACCCTCAACATTCTTGAGGGGTTTGACCTGGCATCGTTGCGGTACCACGGGGAGGAATCGCTACACCTGCTGATCGAGGCACTCAAGCTGGCGTTGTCCGATCGGCGTCTGATGGGTGGCGACCCCGACCATATGGATATCGATACTGCAAAACTGTCGAGTCCGGAGCATGCGGCGTTGCAACGCCTGCGTATAGATACACGGCGCGCTTCCTTGGGTGAATCGATTGCTTTTCCTGCGGGGTCGACGACCCATTTCACCGTTGCGGATGAGTTGGGGAATGTCGTGAATGCGACGCAAACGATTGGCGCAAGTTTCGGTTGTGGGGACGTGATCGAGGGGACGGGGCTGTTCATGAACGACCGTACCTGGTGGATGTCGCTTCGGGACGGTGCCAACAAGGTCATGCCGGGTCGCCGCGCGAACATCGGCCATGCATCTACTGTATTGGCACGCAACGGCCGTCCACTCGCGGCTCTTGGAAGTCCCGGTGGATTTGGCATCGTGCAGTACGTCGTGCAGGTCGTCGTCAATATGATCGATTACGGTCTTGACATCCAGAGTGCGATCGAGGCGCCGCGTTTCAAGATGGAAAGTCTTGATGGCCGGGTCGGAATCGAATCTCGGATCAGTGCGGATGTAAGGGAACGGCTGAAGCGGATGGGGCACCGGGTTTTCGAATTTCCGGCATGGACAGATCGTGTTGGTGGCGTGGAGGGCCTTTACCTGGATCCGCTGTCCGGACACATGCTTGGGGGATACGATCCACGCCGCAATTCGCTCGCAGCCGGTTTGGGTTAAGGGCTGCGGAGAGGCCGGTCAAGGAAGACTTATGAGCGAAAACAACGGTTTCACCAGCAAGCTTGCCGCATTCGTCAGCGATACCGCCACACTTCCGCCTGCGGTGAGCGAGGCTGCGCGGATTGCACTGCAGGACACACTGGGAGTCGCTTTGGCCGGCAGCACGGAAGAAGCTGCGCTGAAGGCGCTTGACTATGCGCAGGAGGCCGGTGGTACGCCGCGGGCATCGGTATGGGGCCATGGATTCCGTGGTGCACCGGCAGATGTCGCTCTGGTCAATGCCATTTCGGCGCATGCGCTGGATTTCGACGATACGCTCGCGACGCTACGCGGGCATCCGAGTGCACCAGTACTGGCCGCTGTGATGGCTGTGGCCGAAACGCTGGGCAGCGATGGCAGTGCGGTCCTGACCGCGTATGCCCTGGGTATTGATGTTTCCGGGAAACTCGGTCGCTTGTTTGGGAATGGCCCTTATATAAAAGGTTGGCATAACACTGCGACTATCGGGGTGTTTTCAGCGACTGCTGCGGTGGCGCGGCTACGCGGGGATTCACCGGAGATATTGCGAGCGGCATGGGGAATCGCGGCCGCTCAGTCCGCTGGCGTGTTGCGCAATTTTGGCACGATGTCCAAGCCGTTTCAGGCGGGTCAAGCGGCTCGTGGTGCGGTGCTGGCGGAAGCGCTGGCCATCAGAGGTTTTACCGCGGACGAGAATATTTTCGACGGCAAGGACGGGTTCCCGGCGACATACTGTGCTGACGGTGCCGATCCGGACAGTGTGGGTGAGATGCTTGGAGCAGTCTGGGAACTGATTAGCCCCGGAAACAACTACAAGCGATGGCCTTGTTGCTATTGCAGTCACCGCGCGCTGGGGGGGCTGCTCGACCTGATTGCGTCTCATGGCATCCGACCGGACGAAATCGAGGAAATCGGCATCGGTTTCCCGCCGGGCGCAGATGAGCCGCTGGTTTATGACAACCCTGTCACCGGGCTTGAGGGCAAATTCAGCATTCAGTATCCAGTTGCAGCAATCGTGCTGGACGGGAGGCTGACCGTAGACAGTTTTACCGATGAGGCGGTGCGCCGAGTTGACGTGCGCGCCTGGATGAAAAAGGTCAGACGCTACCGGATCGAGGACGACAAGGTCTACTCGGGTACGGTGGGTTATACCGATGTCGAGATCGTAACTTCGCGCGGCAGGTTCTCGTCACGCGTCGACAAGGGGCCGGGATCCTTGGCATGGCCGATGTCGGAAATGGAGCACGACGAAAAGTTCCTTGGGTGCGCGGCAAGCGTTCTGGATGCCAGTCGTGCCCGTAGATTGCTGGATGTGATCAAGAGCATCGAACGCCAGAAAAACACTTCGGGGCTGATTAATTTAATGACGGCCGTCCAACCCCGATGATTGTCTCCCGCTCTGGTTGCAGGCGTTGCAGAGCGAAGAGCCAGAGGACGTTTGCATTTTTCGATACGGTAACACCGGTTTCGTTTGTGGGAAGGAGACTATGACCATATTGACGGACAGCAAGGGTTTATTCGCAGGACCTGTGGCGGTGGATGCTGGAGGCCGTGTCGTGAATGCATACCATGCGAGGCCTGATTCTGCGGGACCTTTTCCGGTCATTGTGGTGATGCACCAGGCCTACGGCATCAACGATTACATCCGGGATATCTGCCGTCGATTGGCTAAGGCTGGATACCTGGCGATCGTGCCCAATCTTTACGAGCGTTACGGAAGTGTGCAGGGATTGTCTCGAGAAGAGATCGCCGACGGAGTAGCAAAAGCGGTAGAGGATGATGGCGTGATGGAGGACATCAGCGCCTGCACTGAATGGGCCGTGACCGTCAGTGGGGACGCCGGACGTCTCGGTGTAATTGGATTCGCTTGGGGTGCGCAGTTTGTCTGGCGCGCCTGTGCCGAGATCCCGAATTGCAGGGTGGGCGTGTCCTGGTACGGGCGCTTGGTCAGGGACATCACCCCCCAGCGGCCGGTGCCGTGGCGGCAGACCGTAACCCGCCTGAGGGCGCCGGTGCTCGGACTTTATGCCGGTACTGACCCATATGTTTCTCTGGCGGTATTCCAGGAAATGCGTGAGGCACTGGCCGGCGCTCCGGTTTCCACGGAACTGATCTGGTACCCGCAGGCGAGCCATGGTTTCCACGCAGATTACCAACCGCAATACCGCGAAATCGACGCACAAGACGGATGGGTGAGGCAGATGGCGTGGCTTAAAAGGTATGGCGTGAATTGAGTGTGCAAGCAGGATGCATGGAGGAGCAGAATGACTAAAAATTTGTTGGCAATGCTTTCTTTCCTGACGGCCTGTTGCCTTTCGGGGCAGGCTTCTGCGGCTGACTGGCAACCGCAGAAGCCGGTTGAACTGATCGTTGGCGTGGCGCCTGGCGGCGCACTGGATGTTACGGCTCGTGACATTCAGCGGCTGCTGCAGCAGGAGCGTATGGTTGATGCCCCTGTCAGCGTCGTGAACAGGCCGGGCGCAGGCAGCGCAGTTGCATGGACTTACATGAACCAGCACTCGGGGGACGGACATTATCTTTCTGTCAGCGCGCCCAACCTGCTTACCAACTCACTCACCGGCGGTCACCAGCTGACGTACACCGACGTCACTCCGCTGGCTATTCTTTTTAACGAATACATCGCCTGCTCCGTCAAGGCTGGATCGCCGGTGAGCGACGGGCGGGAACTGGTCAGACGTCTGCGGCAGGACCCGGGCAGTCTGAGCATCGGCATTGCCAGCGCGCGTGGGGCGACCAATCACATTGCCGCCGGCGCGGTATTCAGCTCTGCGGGCATTGACATCAAGAGGCTCAAGTTCGTGGTGTTCAAGTCCTCTGCAGAATCCCTCACGGCGCTGATCGGGGGGCATGTGGATGTCGATTTCTCCACGGTCTCCAACGTGCTCGGACACCACCAGGGCGGACGAATCGCCGTGCTCGGCATTACCGCGCCCAGGCGCCTGGAGTCGCCCTTGCAGGATGTGCCGACATGGACCGAACAGGGCTGGCCGGTCGATTTTTCGGGCTGGCGCGGGATCATCGGTCCCGCCGGCATGACTGCGGCGCAGACGGCTTACTGGGAGGGTGTTTTTGCGAGGCTGGTAAAGCATCCGGAATGGCAGGGGATTCTCCGCAAAAGGCAGTGGGCGACTGCCTACATGAACAGCGCAGAAACCCGGCGGTACCTCGATGCGCAGTCGAAGGAACTGGCCAAGGTCCTCACCGGCCTTGGACTGTCCAGGTAGGACGAAATGGCTGCCGTTCAACCCGTGAATTTGGGCGCAGCGGCATCCACCGCACCAAATCCCGTGACTTCGTTGATCGCACGATTCGTGGCTGAGAGCAGTTTTTCCGCGATCCCGGCTGTAGTTGTGGCGCATGCGAAAAACTCATTTCTCGATGCACTGGGCATCACACTTGCCGGAGCGGTGGAGCCTGCGGGAAGGATAACCACGCGACATGCAATCCGGGCGGGCGGTGCCGGTGAGGCGTCGATATTCTGCGGCCGGCTCAAAGTGCCCACCCTCGCTGCGGCACGTGTTAACGGAACCTGCGCCCATGCCGTCGGTTTCAGCGATTTTTCAGTGCCAGCGCTCATGCACCCGTCCGTAGCCGTTCTTCCTGCGGTCTGGGCGGTTGGAGAGTCGAGGTGCGCCAGTGGAGAGGATGTGCTTTGTGCCTACGTGACCGGGGTGGAGGTGTCCTGCAAGATCGCGCGGGCCTTGACCCCTGAATTCACGCAGCGGGGCTTCCATCCCTGCGCGGTGGTCGGAACGTTTGGGGCGGCGGTTGCCGCAGCGAAGTTGCTGGGTTTTGATGCCGCGGGATTGTCACGGGCCCTGGGGATCGCGGGTGTGCGGGCTGGCGGGATCAAGGTGTCTCTGGGCAGCATGGCGAAAGCCTACGCAGTGGGCAACGCGGCGGAGGGCGGTGTTGCGGCCGCAGAGTTGGCCGAGCTGGGGCTCAGCGGTCCGGACACCGTGCTGGAGGGGCGCGACGGCTTTTTTGCCACTTTCGGCAATGGGCTTGCTGCTGCAACGGCTGCTGCTGGTCTCGGTGCACCGTGGGAATTCGAAAGCCCCGGGATCACGATAAAACCTTATCCGGCCTGCACCCGCTCCCATCCCGCAATTGATGCCGCGCTCGAGGTGCACTCGCAGCCCGGATTCGATTCCGCCGACGTCGAGTCGGTGCAATGCGATGTCACGCCCGAGGTGTTGCAGGTGGTGAGAGTGTCCTCGCCCGGCAATCCGATGGAGGCCAAGTTCAGCCTGCCGTTCTGCGTGGCGGCTGCGTTGACCGATGGCCGCATCGGGATGGATACCTTTACCGTGGAAAAGCTTTCTGCTTCTACGGTCAGGAACCTTATGCAGAGAGTGCGACCGAGCGCCGTGGAAACCTTGCGTTCCCGCGGGCCCTTTGCCGCCGAAGTCACGATCCGCCTCAAGTCAGGCCGCGTGCACAGGGGTCGGTGCGATTTCAATATGTGGGACCAGCCGGATCACTTCGCGCAGCGCAAGCGCGAGCAACTGATCCTGAAGTTCAGGCAATGCGCGGGACGAGTCCTCGACAATGATGGAATTGAGGAGATTGTAGACATCGTCGACCGCCTAGAGCGAAAGCCTGATTTGGAGCGATTGATGGAGATTTTGCGTGGCGCCGATGCGGCTCGCTGACCACCCGGGGAGTAGTGCTTCATGGATATAGACCTTCTGATACTGACGCCCGTTTACGAGCCCACCATGCGTGCTCTGGCGGAGCGTTATCGCGTGCACAAGCTGTGGGAACAGACGGATCCGCAAGCGTACTTGAGCCGGTCACATCCGGAGATCCGCGCGGTCGTCACCTCTGGCGTGTCCGGTTTTCGCGGTACCCAGATTGCTTGCCTGCCGAATCTGGAAATCGTCGCCTGTTTCGGAGTTGCCCACGGCACTCTCGACCTGGCATACGCGCGCGAGCGCGGCATCGTGGTCACAAACACTCCGGACAATTCGACGGATACGGTTGCCGACCTTGCCCTGGGGCTGATGCTGTCGGTCATGCGAAGAATCGGCGAAGCGGATCGCTACCTGCGTGCGGGTGCCTGGGAAAAGAAACCGTTTCCGATGGCGACCGGGCTGACCGGGAAAACCTGCGGTTTAGTTGGGCTGGGTAACATCGGGCGGGCCATCGCAAGGCGGGCAGAAGCCTGCGGGATGCGGCCGGTCTACCACGGGCCGCGCCGGAAGCCTGATGTGAACTACCCCTTCTTCGATAGCTTGGAGGCCCTCGCCGGAGAGGCGGATTGCCTCGTGGTGGCGTGCCCCGACCGTCCGGAGACGCAAAATCTCGTGAATGCACGTGTAATCAAGGCACTTGGCCAAGGAGGCTTCCTCGTCAATATCGCGCGCGGCTCGGTGGTCGACGAAGGGGCGCTGATTGCCGCGCTGAAAGAGGGCGTGATCGCCGGTGCGGGACTGGATGTTTTTCCGGACGAGCCCAGGGTTTCGCCGGAGCTGCGGGCGATGGACAACGTAGTGCTGACGCCCCATATCGGCACGTCGACAAATGAAATCCGGCAGGAGCGCAGTGAACTGGTATTGGCGAACTTGAAAGAACATTTTTCGGGGAACCCGGTGCTAACACCAGTGAAGTAACCCCATTCAACAGGCGGCGGAACGAGGAGGCATGGTGAGCAATTCGACTACAGGCAGGGAGCCGGGACGCGAGACGCTTCTCGGTATGATGGAGCAGCTGGTCCTGGTGCGCGAGTTCGAGTCGCGTTGCGAGGAGATGTGGAAGGCCAAGACGCACATGGTCGGAGAGTTCCATCTGAGCCTCGGGCAGGAGGCGGTCGCGGTGGGCAGCTGCGCAGCTCTGGCCCCGTCGGACCTGATCTGTCCTTCGATACGCGGTATGGGGGCCTACCTGTGCCGGGGAACATCCCTGACTTCGCTGATGACCACGTTCTTCGACCGGGCTGGCGGCATCGCCAACGGGCGCTGGGCCCATTGGCACAGTCCTGTTCCGGAGGCCGGGGTGCTGGCCCAGACGGGAATGCTCGGCAGTGGCCTTGTGACTTCAGGTGGTGTTGCGCTGGCGCAGAAATATCTCAAAACCGGCAATGTGGTTGTTGCCATGATGGGCGACGGCGCGACCAATACCGGGTACGCGCATGAAGGAGCGGTGTTCGCCGCCTATGCCGACTTGCCGATGGTGATGGTGATCGAGAACAACGGGTACGCCGTATCGACACCTATCAGCACGGTTGTAAAGGTTAATGACCTGTCAACCCGCGCCGCGGGCTATGGCATACCCGGGGTCACGGTCGATGGCAACGATGTCATTGCCGTTTACGGAGCGGTTGTCGAGGCCGTCGAGCGTGCTCGTACGGGCAAGGGACCGACTCTCGTGGAGTGCAAGACCTACCGGTTCGGCGGTTCCACCGTGAAGGATGCGGATGCTCTTCGTCCTTTGGCGGAAAAGGAGGCTGCCCGCAGGAACTGCCCCGTATTGCGTCTGAAGACCCTCCTTGCTGGCCGCGGATGGCTGTCTGATGCGGACTATCAAGGAATGGTTGACGCGGTGCGCGGCCGCATCGCTGCTGCCGAGGCCGAGGCTGCGCGTCGTCCCCTGCTGGAGGTGGGAAGCGACTTGTTGCGGGAATTCAACCCCTATTCTGAAGGAGTTGCAAAGTGAACACCGTCACGGACAAGTCGGAGATGAGGGTCATCACATTCAGGGAAGCGCTTAACGAGGCGCTCAGTGAGGAGATGGAGCGCGACAGTCGCGTGTTCCTTCTGGGCGAGGATGTCGGCAGAAAAGGCGGAATCGCCGGGGTGTCGCGCGGCCTCCTCGAGAAATTCGGTCCGGGGCGTGTAATGGACACGCCGATTTCGGAAATGGCCATCGCGGGGGCCTGTTGCGGTGCCGCCATGAGCGGCCTGCGTCCGGTCGGCGAGTTTTACTACAGCGACATGCTGATGTTCATGGCGGACAACATTGTTACCAGCGCGGCCCGCCTGAAACTCGCGACAGGGCAAACTGCACCTTATGTACTGCGGGGCCGCGACGGCAGCAAACCCGAGGATGGTGGTCCGCATCAGGACAGTTTTGCGGCCTGGTTTGCGCACATTCCGGGACTCAAGGTGGTGATGCCTGCCACACCGGCCGACGCAAAGGGGCTGCTCAAGGCGGCGATCCGGGACGACAACCCCGTGATCTTTCTCGAGCAGATTCCCCTCTACGGGGTGAAAGGCCCCGTTCCACAGGGGGAGTACCTTGTGCCATTGGGCAAGGCCGAAGTGAAATGCCCCGGCAATGACGTTACCCTCGCCTGTGTCGGGCGCTGCGTGCATGACGCGCTTGAGGCGCAGCAACGCTGGAGCGCGAAGGGTGTTTCGGTGGAGGTGCTTGATCTTCGCAGTTTAAGGCCTCTGGATGTCGAGGCCATACGAGCTTCCGTGGGAAAGACTGGCCGGCTTGCGATAGTTCATGAGGGTTGGGGTTCTTTTGGGATCAGTGCAGAAGTGATTGCATGCGTGTGCGATGGCCCAGAGTTGCTTTTGCGAGCGCCGGCGCAGCGCGTGGGCACCCTGGAAACGCATATCCCGGCCAGCCCACGTCTTGCGGCGCGTGTGCTGCCTAATGCCGAGCGTATCGACGTGGCCATCAGCCAGCTGCTGCGCTGATCGAGCCATGGGCACCGGTCTCACTGCGTCGCTGGCAAGGTTTGTCAGCAATCTCGCGCCTGGCGACATCCCGGCGGAAGCTTGGCCCGTGGTGCGAGCGGGCTTCGTCGACTGCATTGCGGCCATGGCCGCTGGCCGTTCAGAGCCGGTGGTGGACATCCTGAAGAAGATGCTCGGGGTATGCGGAGGTGATCGAGGAGAGTCGGTGCTGTGTCTCGATGCCGGCAGTGCGACCGCTCCGGAAGCCGCTTGGATCAATGGCACTGCCGCCCATGCACTCGATTATGACGATGTCGCGCTTCGGGGGCACCCCAGCGCGGTGCTAGTGCCTGCACTGCTCGCGGAGGCGGAGGCGCTTGACAGCACCGGGCGAGAGGTTGCAACCGCTTACGTGGCTGGGTACGAGGTGTGGGCCGACCTCGTCGACCGGGAGAGGGGCAAGCACCACGACAAGGGCTGGCATCCTACAGGCATCTTCGGGTCGATCGCCGCCGCCGCCGCCTGTGCCCGGCTGAGACGCCTGGATGCCGGAATGACCATGTCCGCCCTGGGGATTGCTGCTTCGCGGTCCGGCGGGTTGATGGCTAATTTCGGTACCATGACCAAGCCTTTTCATGCGGGGTCTGCCGCCCATGCTGGCGTCATGGCTTCGCGGCTCGCCGCCCTCGGGATGTCGAGCGCGGGAGATGCCTTGGAGCATCCACAGGGTTTCCTGAATGCGGTCTCTCCGGGCGGTGACTATGACCTGCGACCGACGTCGGCCGGTGCTGACTGGCAGATTGTCCGTCAGGCACTGAGCATCAAGAAGTATCCCGTCTGCTTTGCTTCGCATCGCGTCATCGATGCTGCGCTGGACCTTGTCCGGGAACACGGGATCACCGCTGACCAAGTGGCGGGCGTTTCGGTGAGCTTGAGCCTGCTTGCTGCCAAGCTGCTTCGCAACGCCTTGCCGCAAACCGGGCTCGAAGCGAAGTTCAGTATCCAGTTTGCGGTCGCCTCGGCGTTGATCGCCGGAAATGTCGGACTGAACGAACTGATGGACCGGTTCGTACTGCGCGACGACGTGCAGAAACTGATGCGGCGCGTGGAAGTGCTTACCAACGAGAATTACGACGCCGAGACACCCGTCCAGTCGGTCTGGGACCAGGTGCATGTCGTGCTGACCTCCGGAGAGAAGATATCCAGCACACAGGTCAGGCGACCCCGCGGGCATCCATCCAGTCCTTTGCGGCCGGGTGAATTAAGGTCGAAGTTCATGGATTGCATGACTGCCGGGAAAGTCGCACTGGACGCAGAGCGCCTGTTCAGCGCCATGGACCGGATTGACGAGGTTGGAAGGATTAGGGGGATTTTCGGCAAGCGGTGATCAGTAATTCAGTTGCATGCCTGTGCCGTTGCAACCACCTGCGCGGCGCGGGTTCCGTATCTGGTGCATGTGCTTCACTGATGAGGAGTACCGCCATGAAGATGTCTTGGGGAAGTCGGTTTGTGCTTTATCTTGCCGCATTCCTGCCGGCGTTTCCGGCCGCCGCTGCGGATACGTATCCGGCCCGACCGGTCCGCCTAGTCGTTCCGTTCGCTCCGGGCGGGATCAGTGATGTGCTGGCGCGTGTCGTAGCGGAGCGGATTGCCGGACCTTTGGGACAGACTGTCATCGTCGACAATCGAGCGGGTGCAGGGGGCAACATCGGAACGCGCATTGTCGCGAAAGCGGCTCCAGATGCCTACACGCTGCTGTTTTGTTCGCCTTCGTTTGCGACGAACGTCAGCATATCCGCCGATGCCGGTTATGACCCGATCAGGGATTTTTTGCCGGTCGCTCAGGTCGCTTCGGCGACGAACATCCTCGTAGTTTCCCCGCAGACCGGAGTGCGTTCGCTACAGCAGTTGATCGATGTCGTAGGCAAGCGCCCGGGCGAATTCAATTACGGCTCCGGTGGTGCGGGTACTTCGGGACAACTTGCGGCGGAGCTGTTCCAGTCCGCGGCCAATCTGAAAATCAGGCATGTTCCTTACAAGGGCGCCGGTCCGGCGCTGACTGCGCTTCTCGGCAACGAGGTGCAGCTCATGTTCCTGCCAGTGGTGTTGGCGATGCCCCATATGACTAGCGGCAGGCTTGTGCCGCTCGCGGTCACCGGTGTGCAGCGTTACCGGGCCACCCCGGCGGTGCCTACCATCGCCGAAATCGCCGTTCCCGGCTTCGATGTGACCTCATGGTTCGGGGTATTGGCGCCGGCCGCCACGCCCCAGTCGAGGGTGATGTTGCTGAATCTCAACATAAATCGAGTGTTGCGCCTGCCTGAAATTGCTGAACGCTTGGTGGCGCAAGGTGCCGAACCGGATGTAAAGAGTCCGGGGGAGTTCGGCAATTACTTGAAGAGCGAAGTCGAAAGATGGGGAAGAGTAATAAAAAGTGCGGGCATCAAGGCCAGTTGACGGTGTTTTTCGAAAAGATGGCCTGAATCAACCGCATTCCATTGTCAATGCAACTAATGGAGGAGTGTATGAAACAAGTAATCAGAAGTCTTTCTTGTGTTGCGTGTGCCGTGACTTTTTTGTCTTTTCCCGCACAGGTGTTTTCTCAGACTTTTCCCAACAAGGCGGTGCGGTGGGTTCTCGGATTTCCGGGTGGCGGAACCAGTGACGTCCTTGCGCGTACCGTCGGGCCGAAGCTGCACGAAATGTGGGGTCAGCCGGTGGTGATAGACAACCGTCCAGGTGCCAGTGGAGTTATAGCCAATACCCTTGTGGCGCAGGCCCCGGCGGACGGACACACCATGCTGCTGATCTCCAGCACTTTCGGAAACTTGATCGCGATGGGTAAAAAAACCCCTTACGATCCCTTTCGCGACCTAGAGCCAGTGGCTCAGTTGACATCGGTGCCCAATGTTCTCTCGGTGCATCCAAGTCTGCCCGTCAAATCGGTGAAGGACTTGATTGTGCTTGCCAAGTCCAAGCCGGGACAGATCAATTACGGTACCGGCGGCACGCTGACCGGACCTCACCTGGCAACCGAGCTCTTCAAGCTTATGACCAAAACGGACATGCTGCATATACCGTACAAAGGAACGCCCCCGGCTGTTACCGATCTCGTGGCGGGCCGGGTACAGTTAATGATGGCATTGACCCCGGTCGTGATGCCACACCTGAAGTCCAATCGCCTGAGAGCTATTGCAGTATCTGGCGCGACACGGATACCAGAACTTCCAGACGTGCCCGTGGTGGCAGACACCGTACCGGGGTACGAGGCCACTACTTGGTATGGTCTGCTCATGCCTAGGAATACGCCCCCAGCCATTATCAACAAAATCAATGGTGATGTCGGGAAGGTGTTGGCAATGCCGGATGTCATTCAACGACTTGCCGATGTCGGATTTCAGGTGACCTTCAGCACGCCCCAGGGATTGACAAAGTTCATTCGCAAAGAGGCGGAGACCTGGAAGCGGGTGATCACCGAAGCCAAAATCCCGGTGGACTAATTGCTTGCTGCGCGTTGGTAAGTGGCTTAATTGAATGAGGTAACCCGGCAAATGCTGGGTTACTTCATCCCTCAGATCTGTCTCAAGTGCCGCGTCCCCACAGGCCGCAGTAGCGGCGCAGCACGAACTGCAGGTTGTTCTTGTAACCCGGCCAGGACTCGTACTTCGGCAGCGTGACTTCCTTCTCCGCCGGTTCCCAGCACTTGCCTTCGCGTGCCGCGGCCTTGACTGTCTCAGAGGCGTCGCGCAGGAACTGCAGCTGCGCGCGTGCATCGTCCTTGGTGCCGAGGCGCCCGTTGGGGGCGCCGGGATGGCCGGGGATCAGGCGTTCCCAGTCCATGGCGATGATCGACTCGATGGATTTTTCCGCTTCCAGCGGATGGAAATCGATCATGCCGCGGCCTGGCACCGAACCCACCGGCAGCGTGTCGACGAGGAACAGGATCTTTTCCTTCGGCAGGCGCATCGCGATGGTGCTGTCGGAGTGGTTGAGCCCGTGATAGGTCAGCTCGAGCTCGGTGCCGCCGAGCTTGATCACGCGTTTTTTGTCGAATACCTCGTCGGGCAGCGGCGTGTGCGGATCCTTGATCACCGCGAGCCTTTCCTTGGCGCGTTTGTGGGCGATGATTTTTGCGCCGGCATCCTTGAACGGCTGGCCGCCGGCGATGTGGTCATAGTGGTGGTGGCTGTAGATCAGGTATTTGACCGGCTTGTCGGTGACTTTCCTGATCTCGTCGATGTAGGTGGTGACCGCCTGCGGCCGGCCGTAACCGATCGGGTCGGTGGCGATCACGCCGGCGGAGGTGACGACGAACATCGCCTGGTGGTTGCCGTAGCGGAAGACGTAGACGTTGTCTGTGCCTTCGACCTTGGTCGTGGCGTAGAGCGGCGGTTTTTCCGCCGGCGTGGCGGCGGGTTTGTCCTGGGCGATGGCGCCGCAGGAAACGGCGATGGCGAGTGCTGCAGACAGGATGCGCAACATGGTGACTCCTCCAGATTGGTTACCGGTGCGCCTCCCCACCGAGGCCCGAATATTATGCCCGCAGAAAAAACAAAAAGGCCGGCAAAAATTTGCCGGCCTTGTGGAATAGGCCGCAGGGGCCGCCTGTTGCGCTGCGTCAGCGGTGGATCACCGGCGCCAGGCTGTTCTGGTCAATCATCACGTCGATCACCGCAGGTTTGCCGCTGGCGAAAGCGCGTTTGATCGCGCCTTCGAGTTCCTGCGGTTGGGTGACCCTTTCACCGTGGGCGCCGAAGACTTTGGCCAGCGCGCCGAAATCCGGGTTCTTGTAGTCGACCGCGAAATAACGCCCGCCGAAGTGCTCGTTCTGGAAGGCACGCTCGTTGCCGAGGCCTTCGTCGTTGAACACGACATAGACCACGGGGATGTTCTCGCGCACATCGCGCCCATGTCGCCGCCGGTGCACAGCACCGGGCGGTCGGGCCGCGCGAGCTTGACGCCCATCGCGATCGGCAGCGCGCCGCCGACGGAGGCCCAGTCATCCATGCAAAGGAAGGTGTCGGGCTCGTAACTCTTGAAATAGCTGCGCACGTGTTTGCCGCCGTTGCCGGCATCAACGACGAGGATGCCGTTCTCCGGCAGCGCCTTGCGGATGATGTGGGCGACGAACTGCGGCTGGATCGGCTCGGCTTCGGGCTTGAGCACTTTCTGCAGCTCGGCTTCACCTTCGGCGCGCAGTTTCGCGACATCGACCCAGGGTTTGCGCGCGCCGGCCTTCGCGGCACGGGCGGCGAGGCCGTCGATGAAACTGGTGGCGGAACCGGCGATACCCAGGGCCACCGGGAACACGATGCCGATCTGGCCGGCGGCGGCGGTCTGGTGAATGATTTTCGCGTTTTCGCTGAAGATGCCGTACTTGTAGAGCGTCGAGAACACGTCGAAATGGGCGCCGACGGCGATGATGACGTCGGCCTGCGGCGCGGCGCGGTTGGCACTGGCGAAACCGTTGCGGCCCAGCGGGCCCAGCGCCATCGGATGCGCCGCGGGGAAGGCGTCGGGCGAGTACTGCAGCGCGGCGGCCGGGATGCCGGTGGTTTCGGTCAGTTTTTGCATCGCGGCGACGGCGCGCTCTTTCATCACGCCGCGGCCGATCACGAACAGCGGGCGCTGCGCTTTGCCGATCATCTCCCAGGCGGCGTCGATCTGCGTCGGGTCGCAGACCGCGGGCACGGTGTGGCGGTAGGCCGCGGGCGCGGCGGTTTCCGGCGCGATCGGCTGCAGCAGGACTTCGCTCGCGGCTTCGATGTGGGCGGGGCCCTGGGGTTCGGTCAGCGCGACGCGGAAGGCCTTGCGCACGGCTTCCTGCACCTTGTCGACGTAGGGGATGCTGTAGGCCCATTTGGTGATCGGGCGCATGAAGGGGATCTGGTCCATGTCCTGGGTCGCATCGCGCTCGCGCATGATGCTTTCCTGCACGCCGGTGATGCTGATCACCGGCACGTTGCCCTTGAAGGCCGCGCCGATGCCGGTGACCATGTTGGTGACGCCGGGGCCTTCGGTGACGGTGACCACCGAGGGTTTGTTCGCGGCGCGCGCGAAACCGTACGACATGAAGGCGGCACCCTGTTCGTGGCGGGTGAGGATGAAGCGGATCTGCGGCGTCGCGCGCAGTTCGTCGAGGATCGCGAGGTTCTGCGTGCCGGGGATGCCGAAGACATGGTCAATGCCTTCGCGCAGCAGGCCGTCGACGAGGGCGCGGGCGCCGGTGACGGTCTTGACGGGTTTGCGTTCGGTGCTGTCCATGGGAGTTCCTTTGCGGGACGGGTTGATGCGAAGGCCGGATGTTAGCCCAAAACCGCAAAATGACGGCAGACCCGCGTGCAACTTTTGCAGCGGTCCACAATGGGCAATTTTCCGCTGCAGCATTCCACAATGGGCAACAGCGGGGTGGTTTCCGATTGTATTTGACGGCCCGTGGTGCTCAAATCGGGACGACGGCAAAAAAAGATTCTGCAGTCGCAACCGAGAGGAGAGATACCAATGAAGATGATACGCATGCTGGCCGGCGCCGCATTGGCCGCAGCGGCCGCCGCTACCGCAATTCCCGCACAGGCGCAGACTTTCCCGACGCGCCCGGTGCGCATGGTGGTGCCTTATCCGCCGGGCGGCGCCAACGACATCATCGGCCGCCTGCTGGCGCCGGTGATGACCCAGGAACTGGGACAGAATGTCATCGTTGACAACCGCGGCGGCGGCAACACGCTGATCGGTTCCCAGATTGTTGCCTCTGCCGTCCCTGACGGTTACACGCTGCTGGTGGTCGCCGCGGGCCACGCGGTGAACCCGGCGCTGTACAAGAAACTGCCGTACGACACCGCGCGCGACTTCGTGCCGGTGTCACTGTTCGGCGATGGCGCCTACGTGCTGGTTGCGCATCCTTCGGCCGGCGTGTCGAGCAGCGCGGAGCTGATCGCGAAGGCGAAGGCGGACCCGGGCAAGGTGGCCTATGCCTCGTCGAGCACCGGCAACCTGACCCACCTCGCGGCGGAAATGCTGCATGTGCCGTACAAGGGCGGCGGTCCGGCGATGACCGATCTGCTCGGCGGCCGCGTGCAGGTGTTTTTCTCGACGGTGGCGGTGGCGCGGCCGCATCTGCAGTCGGGCAAGATCCGCGGGCTCGGGGTGACCACGCCGAAACGCACGCCGGCACTGCCGAACGTGCCGACGATTGCCGAGTCGGGACTGCCGGGCTATGCGGTGAGCGGCTGGTACGGCGCAGTGGCGCCGAAGGGCACGCCAAAGGCGGTGATCGACCGGCTGCACGGCGCGGTGCAGGTCGCGCTGCGGCTGCCGGAGGTCAAGGAGCGGCTGCTTGGCGTCGGCGTCGAGGCGACGGAGATGTCGCCGGCTGCCTTCGGCAAGCTGATCGATGACGACATCGCGAAGTGGATCAAGGTCGCGCGGCCGCTCAACATCAGCATGGATTGAGCCGCGCCGGCTGCAAACAAAAAACCCCGCCTCGGCGGGGTTTTTTATCGGGTGCTTCGGGGCTCAGGCGGCTTTTTTCTGCAGTGCCTGCAGCTGTTTCGCAATGAAGTCCATCACCATCCGGTGCGAACGGTCGGCCGCGGGGCTGGGCACCGCGGTCCATTCGTGTTCGCAGCCTTCGAAGATCTCGAGCTGGCAGTCGCCGCCGGCGGCACGGTAACTCGCGGCGAATTTTTCCTGGATCGGCGGGATCACGTTGTCGTCGAGTCCGCCCTGCATGATCAGCATCGGCAGAAGGTTGACCTTTTCCTTGCGGTCGAGGATTTCCTGCGGGTTGCCTTCGTGGATGCTGTCCGGCGTGCTGAAGAAGGTGTCGGACTTCTTCATCATTTCCTTGTTGCCTTTTTTCTCGGCCTGGGCGCGGCGCGCGACAGGATTGCTGATCGGCGAGCGGGTGGCGACATAGGAGAAGGTGGCGTCGAGCTGGGGCGCTTCGGGCAGCGGCACCGCGGCGTATTTCGGCTCATGCGGTTTCATCGCCAGCAACTGCGCGATGTGGCCGCCGCTGGAGCTGCCGAGCACGCCGAAGTGGGCCGGGTCGCCGTTCAGTTCCTTGGCCTTGTGTTTCAGCCAGCGGATCGCGTAGTGCGCGTCCTGCACCGCGGCCGGGTACGGCGCTTCGCTGGAGATGCGCAGGTCGGGCGAGACCACCAGCATGCCGGCGGCGGCGACGGCGCGTGCCATCGGTTCGTTGGCATAACGGTCCTTGCGGCTCCACGCGCCGCCATGCAGGTCGAGCAACACCGGGAACGGTCCCGTGCCCTGCGGCTGGTAGATGCGCGCGATCAGCGTGCGTTGTTCGGTCTTGCGGTATTCGACTTCCCAGACCTTGACGGCAAACAGGTTCGAGGGATTGTAGGGGACAGTCATGGCACTCCTCCATGCATTGCGGTTCGCGGAAAGGCGCTTATGATAAGCCCTCTTTGTCGCGGTCGCCCGGCCGTCCGCGATTTTCATGGCGCAGTCCATATTGAGGAGCTTGATCATGCTTTGGGCCATTTCCTGCATCGACAAACCGGACACCGCGGCAATCCGTGAATCGGTGCTGATTCCCCACCGCGAATATCTCGGCAGCCAGAAAAACATCCTGGTGCTTGCCGGCGCAACGCAGAACGATGAAGGCACCGAGGCCATCGGCAGCCTGTTCATCGTCAACGTCAACAGCCGCGCCGACGCGAAAAAATTCTCCGACGGCGATCCCTTCACGCAGAAGGGCGTGTTTCAGAGCATCACCATCACCCGCATGCGCAAGGGGCAGTGGAATCCGGCCGCTGCCGAGGGCGCCTGAAGATTCTGCGGCAGTCAATTATGGGTGTTCACAAGTATTTGTTTTTAAAAACTTTTTTATGATATTTCGGGGGGTGCTATGCCGCGCCCTGCGGCGCACGTATCGTGTGGACAAGAACAATCCGGACATTGATCCGTTGCCACCAGGGAGGATGCGCCATGACGTTGCTGTCAAAGCTGCTGTTGCTGGTCGTTGCACTGCTTCCGTTGCAGGCTGCCGCGCAGGAATACCCGACACGTCCCATCCGCGTCGTCGTGCCGTTTCCACCGGGTGGCGCGGCGGACACGATGGCGCGGCTGGTCGCGCCGTCGATGTCGAAGGCGTTCGGCCAGAACCTGACGATCGAGAACCGGCCGGGAGCCAACACGGTGATCGCCACCGAGATTGTCGCGCGCGCGCCGGCCGACGGTTACACGATGCTGGTGATGGCGACGAGTTTCACGGTCAACCCCTTCGCCTATTCGAAGCTGCCCTACGACACGCTGCGCGACTTCCACGGTGTCACGCGCATGGTCTACAACCCGCTGATCTTCTGCGCCCACCCCTCGCTGCCGGTGAAGAACATGAAGGAACTGGTGGCGCTGGCGAAGAAGCGGCCGGGCGAGCTGTCCTGGGGTGTGTCGAGCATCATCGGCGGCGGGCGCATCGCCGGGGAACTCTTCAACGACGTAGCCGGCATCAACATGGTCAACGTGCCCTTCGGCGGCGGCGCCCCTGCGACCACGGCCATCCTCGGCGGCCACATCACGCTGCTGGTCGGCAACGTGCTTGACTGCTCGCAGTACATTCCCTCCGGGCGGCTGCGCGGACTGGCGGTGACCTCGGCGCAGCGCGCGTCGAACCTGCCGCAGGTTCCGACGATTGCCGAGTCGGGCTGGCCCGGTTACGAGTCGCTGAACTGGTTCGGCACGATGGTGCGCGCCGGCACGCCGCGCCCGGTCGTCGAGCGGCTGTCGGCCGAGGTCGCGAAGGCGCTGAAGACGCCGGAGGCCGGCGCGACCCTCGCGCGGCAGGGATTCTCGGAGGGAACGATGAACCCGGCGGATTACGATGCCTACATCCGCAACGAGATGCAGCGCAACGAGAAAATCCTGAAGAAGCTCAACCTCAAGCTCGGCTGAGCCTGCGTGCGGCGCGGGTCGGGCCCGCGCCGCCGCGGTTTCTCCCGCTCACTGCATTTTCTGCAGCACTTCCAGCAGTTCGTCGTTGGGCATGATCCCGCGCGGATCGTTGACGTTGGCGTAACGCACGACGCCTTCGCGGTCGATGATGAACCAGGCGCGTTTCGCGCGCAGATAGGCGGCGATGCGCTTGGCGTCCTTCGCCAGCGCGGGATCGTCATTGAGCACGCCGTAGGCGCGGGTCATCTCGCGGCGGGTATCGCTCAGCAGCGGGAACTTCAGCCCGAGCTTGGTGGCGAACTCGGTGTTGGCGGCGTTGAAATCGACACTGATGCCCAGGACCTGGGCATTGGCGGCCTCGAACTTGGGGAGATCAAGCTGGAAGGCCACGACTTCGGTCGTTCACGTGTCGGTGAAGGCGGCGATGTAGAAGAAAAGCACGACGTTCTTTTTGCCCAGGTAGTCCGCGAGCGCCACCGGCTTGCCGGTGGTGGAGTTCACGGAAAACGCGGGCGCCTTGTCGCCGGGCTTCGGCATCTGCGCCTGCACGGGCGCGGCGAACAGTGTTGCGGCGCCGAGCAGGCCGGCGGCGATCCAGCGGTGCAGCAGGGACGGCTTCGACATCGTGATCCTCCGGTGGGGTTTTACTTGACGCGGGCGAGGTCGCGCGCGTAGTTGCGCAGTACCTTGCCATCGAAATCGACATGGCCGAGGCCGCGTGCATTGATCAGGCCTTTTTTGTCGACGATGACCGTGGACGGCACGCCGCGCACGCCGAAACCGCGGGCGACGTTCATGTCCTGGTCGAGCAGTGCGGGCATGGTGTAGCCGCCCTTGGTGAATATCGGCTTGACCGCAGCTTCGCCGGTGCCGTCGATCGAGATGGTAATGACCTGAATACCGTCCTTCTTCAACTCGTCATGCGCCCTCTGCACGGAGGGCAGCTCGCGTACGCAGGAGCTTCACCACGAGGCCCAGAAGCGGATGATGGTGACCTTGTTGCGCAGGTTGGCATCGCTGCCGCTGCTGCCGTTGATGCCCGGGATCTTGAACGAAGGCATCGGTGTCGGTTGCGGCACCGGCACGAGGCTGTCGGCGGTCGCCGGGGCGGCCAGCGCGAAACCCAGGGCAAACGCGCCGGCGGTGATGAAGGATCGCAGGGAATGCATGTCGTCTCCGGAAAGGGCGAACTGGACTGGAATGGCGGTATGCGCAGCCATTCTAGCCGGAGCAGGCCGCCTGCGCAGCGAACACGAGGCGCGACGCGGTTATTCCGGCGTTGCGAGAGGCGGATTCGTCCGCCTTGTCGTGGACATGCCGCCGGCAGTCCCTTGTCTGCGACTGCCGGCGGCGGATGCCCCGCTTACTGCGGCTCGATGCCGGCGGCCTTGGCAATGGCTGCGAATTTCTTGACGTCTTCACGGAACTGTTTGGCCCAGATCTCCGGCGGGTCGCCGTTGGGCTCGTAACCGTTGTCGACGAAATGTGCATTGATCTTCGGTTCCTGCAGTGACTTGTGGATGGCCTGCTGCAGCCTGCGCGCGATCGGCATCGGCAGTTTTGCAGGGCCGAATACGCCATGCCAGCCGGCGTCGGAAACATAACCGTTGACGGTTTCACCGACGGTCGGGATGTCCGGCAGGGAGCCCAGGCGTTTGGCGCCGGTGAAGGCAATGGCGCGCAGGCGCCCGGCCTTGTGGTGGGGCACGCCGACCGAACCCGCGGGGAAGTGCACCTGCACCTCGCCGCTGATAGCGGCGGCGGCGGCAGGGCCGCCGCCCTTGTAGGGGACGTGCAGCATGTTGATCTTGGCCATGCTTGCCAGCAGCGCGCCGGCAAGATGCTGGCCGTTGCCGATGCCGGCCGTGCTGTAGCGCAGGGGCTGCTTTTTCGCCTCCGCGATCAGTTCGGCGGTGTTTTTCACCGGCAGCTTGGGGTTGACCACGACGAGGTAGCCGAGCCCGGTGGCAACATTGGTGACCGGCGTGAAATCACGGATCACGTCGAAGGGCATTTTTTTCAGGATCGCCGGGTTCACCGCGAAGCCGAAGGAGGTGTTCATGATGGTGTAACCGTCGGGCGTGGCGTTCCTGACCATGTCCGAGCCGACGATGGCGTTGGCACCGCCGCGGTTGTCGATGACGAAGTGGGTGCCAAGTTCTGCTTCGACCTGGCGGAACAGCACGCGCGAGAACACGTCGACGTTGCCGCCGGCCGGGAAGGGGATGATCAGCCGGATCGGGCGGCTGGGGTACTGCTGGGCGACGGCCTGGCCGGCCAGTGCGAGGGCCAGGGCGCCGAGTACCAGGGATACGCAGCGTTGCTTCATTTTTCTCCTCCAATGTGTGGTGACATGGATGCCGGGCGCGCGGTTTGTGTAATGGTGCGCGTCACCGACGTCCACATTCTAGTGGCAACCGCGGCTTCGATGTGAACAAGTTTCTGCGGGGTGGCGGCAATCGGGTAATCTGCGCGCTTCATTGGAGAAATCACTCCCGGAAAGGAAAAAAGACGTGAGCAAACCGGTCGTCCTTGTCACCGCCGCCACCGTGTCCGACCTCGCGCAGGGCCTGCTGCGCGAAGGCGGTGCGGAGATCGAGTTCATGCCGGAGAACATCGACGAGGAGGCACTCGTCAAGGCACTGTCGGCGGGGCGGATTGCCGCGGTGCTGCTGCGCGGTTCTCCGCCGCTGACGGCGCGCGTGTTTGACGCGGCGCGCGGTCTGAAGATCGTCGCCAAACACGGCGCCGGCGTTGATTCGGTGGACGTGGCGGCCGCCACCCGGCGGGGCATCGCGGTGATGGTCGCCGGCGGCGCCAATGCCGATGCGGTGGCGGAACACGCGCTGGCGATGATGCTTGCGCTGGTGCGCGAACTGCCGCGTTTCGACCGCGGCACCCGGCAGGGCGAATGGCGCGACCTCAACCATTTCACGCGGGATTTCCGCGAACGCACGGTCGGCATCGTCGGTTTTGGCCAGATCGGGGAACGCACGGCGCGGCTGGCGCAGGCCTGCGGCGCGCAGGTGCTGGTGCACACCCGCTCGGCGGTTGCGCTGCCGGAAGGCATGGTGCGGGAGGCGGATCTCGAGCGGCTGCTGGAGCGCGCGGACATCATCAGCCTGCACTGTCCGCTGACGGAAAAAACGCGCGGCCTGATCGGTGCCGCGCAGTTCGCGCGGATGAAACCGGGCGCGATACTGATCAATACCGCGCGCGGTCCTGTGGTCGACGAGGCGGCGCTGGTCGCCGCGCTGACCGGCGGCCGGCTGGCCGCGGCCGGACTCGATACCTTTGCGGTGGAGCCGCCGGATCCGGCGAATCCGCTGTTTGCGCTGCCCAACGTGATCGTCACGCCGCACATTGCCGCGGCGACCACGCAGGCGATGGTGCGCATGGGCACGATTGCGGCGAACAACATCATCAGCTGGCTGCGCGGCGAGGTGTACGACCGGCGCAACCTGCTCAATCCGGCAGTCGCCGATAACCTTCTTCATCCGGGAGCGAATGCATGACCACTGAAAAAATACTGGCCAACCGGGAGGGGCCGGTCGGCTTCCTCGTATTCAACAATCCGGAGCGCCGCAACGCGGTGTCGCTGGACATGTGGCAGCGCGCCGGCGAGGTCATCACCGAATTTTCGCAGGATGACAGCGTGCGCGTGATCGTGCTCACCGGCGCCGGCGACAAGTCCTTCGTGTCCGGCGCCGACATCTCGAAATTCGAGGATGAGCGCGCCAACGCCGAGGCCCAGGAAAAATATTCGAAAACCTCCTCGGGCATGCGCGCGCTGCTGCGCGGGACCGGCAAGCCGACGATCGCGATGATCCGCGGCTATTGCATCGGCGGCGGCATGTCGCTGGCGCTGAGCTGCGACCTGCGCATCTGTTCCGATGATGCGCAGTTCGGCATTCCGGCGGCGCGGCTGGGCATCGGTTACGGCATGGAGGGATTGCGCCGGCTGGTGGAGCTGGTTGGTCCCTCGGCGGCAAAGGAGTTCATCTACACCGCGCGCCGTTACACCGCGGCGGAGGCGCTGCGCATGGGAATTGTCAACCAGATGCTGCCTGCGCAGTCGCTGGAGGCCGCGGTGCGCGAACTCGCCGGCAACATCGCGGTCAATGCGCCGCTGTCCATCCTGACCGCCAAACGCGTGGTCGACGAGCTGATGAAGGATCCGGCGGAGCGCGACCTCGCGCTGTGTGATGACCTGGTCAAGCGCTGCGGCGCGAGTGAGGATTTCATCGAGGGGCGGCGCGCGTTCATGGAGAAACGCAAGCCGGTGTTCAAGGGGTGCTGATCATGACAATCAATCTTTCGTTCGCAAGGAATTGCGCGGTCCTGGCGCTGTCCGCGGTGTCCTTCGCCGCAGTGGCGGCGCAACCGGCCGGCAACTATCCGAACCGTCCGGTTCGTTTTGTCGTGGCCCAGGCCGCCGGCGGCAACGCCGATTTTGTAGCGCGCCTGGTGGCCAGCGAGCTGGTGAAGCGGCTGGGCCAGCAGTTCGTCGTCGACAACCGCTCCGGTGGCGGTGGCGGCGTGCTGGCCGCCGAGCTGGTGGCCAAGGCCAATCCCGACGGTTACACGATGCTGCTGGTGGGCAGCTCCTTTGGCGTCAACCCGAGCCTCTACAAAAAGCTGCCCTACGATTCAGAGCGCGACCTCGCACCGGTTACCCTGGCTTCCACTGCTTCGCAGATTCTCGTGGTGAACCCCGCCTTGCCGGTGCAGACGGTGCCGGATCTGATCCGGCTTGCGCAGGCGAAGCCGGGCGAGCTGAATTTCGGTTCTTCCGGCAACGGCGGCGGCCCGCACCTCGCCGGCGAACTGTTCAACCTGATGGCGAAGACCCGCATGACGCACATTCCCTACAAGGGGGCATCGGGATCGATCCTCGACCTGCTGTCGGGGCGCATCCATGTGGTGTTCGCCACCATGCCGTCAGTGATGCATCACATCCGCCCCGGCAAGCTGCGCGGCGTGGCCGTGACCAGCCTTGAACGATCGGCACTGCTGCCCGACGTGCCGACGATTTCCGAGGCGGGCCTGAGGGGGTTCCAGTCCGGCACCTGGCAGGGGATTTTTGTTCCGCGCGGAACGCCGGAGCCCGTCGTGCGCCTGCTCAACCGCGAGATTGTCGATATCGTGAAAACGCCGGAAGTGCGCAAACGTTTTGAACTCGAGGGTGGTGTACCGGTCGGCAATTCGCCGCAGGAGTTTGCGGTCTGGCTGCGTGCAGAGATTGCAAAATGGGCCAAGGTTGTGAAGGCGGCCGGCATTGCGCTGGAATAGCGGTGGCTGTGGCAGGTGTCGCCATTCGGCGTCAGTTACAGATTGTTACTGCCCGCGCGTGATGTACTTCACTGAAACGGCGGCGCGCCGGAACTAACATGCGGGCAGGCGTTTCCGCTTGAAACGGCGCCACGTAAAAAATAAGGACTCACATGAACATGATTCTCAGAGATATCCTGCACAAGGCTGCTGTTTCGGCGATGTTGCTGGCGGTCGGCAATCTGGCGGCGCTGCCGGTTCACGCGGAAAAGCCGGACTGGGCAGGCAAGGGCGGAAAACCGCATGCCGAGCGCAGCGCCGGAAACAAGCAGCGCGACCGTGATGATTCCGCACGCGACGGCCGCCGTCATTTCGGCGATCGTCAGCAGGTGATCGTGCGCGACTATTACGCGCAGGAGTATCGTGGCGGGCATTGTCCGCCGGGGCTGGCGAAAAAGAACAACGGCTGCATGCCGCCGGGGCAGGCCAAAAAGTGGAGCAAGGGCAGGCCACTGCCGCGGGATGTCGTGTATTACGATGTTCCGGCGCAACTCGTGGTGCGGTTGGGCGCTCCGCCCGCCGGGCACAAGTACGTGCGGGTTGCAGCGGATATCCTGCTGATTGCGGTCGGCACGTCGATGGTGGTCGACGCGATCACTGATCTCGGCCGCTTGTAGGTTTCCGTGTTGCGGTCGGCAGGCGGGTCGCATTGCGACCCGCTTTTTTTTGCGGCAAGGTTGAGCCTGTGAAACCCCGGAGACCTGAAACATGACCCCACGCACGCTGCAGCAGGTGATGCCCGCGATGGAGACTTCCGATGGCGCCGGCGTGAAGCTGCGCCGGAGCATCGGCCAGTCGCCGCAGGCCCGGCTCGATCCCTTCCTGATGCTCGACGAGTTCGGCACCGACAATCCGCAGGATTACATCGCCGGTTTTCCCGCGCATCCGCACCGCGGTTTCGAGACCGTGACCTACATGCTCGACGGCCACATGTTGCACGAGGACCATCTCGGAAACCGCGGTGACCTGAAAAGCGGCGACGTGCAGTGGATGACTGCGGGCCGCGGCATCATCCATTCCGAGATGCCGCAGCAGCTGGAAGGACGCATGCGCGGCTTCCAGCTGTGGATCAACCTGCCGGCGCGGGAGAAGATGAAGCCGGCGGGTTACCGCGACATTCCGGCGGCGTCGATTCCGGAGACGGTCCTGTCCGGCGGCGGCAGTGCGAAGGTGATCGCGGGCACGCTGCGGCTGGGTGAGCGCGACATCGCCGGACCGATGCAGGGGCTCAGCACCGAACCGGTTTATTTCGATGTCCGGCTGGAGGCCGGCGGCGTGTTCGAGCAGTCATTGCCGGCCGGGCACAATGCTTTTCTGTACGTCTATGAAGGGGATGCCGCAGTCGGGCCGGCGGGCGCTGCCCGCGCGTTGCCGCGGCGCTCGGCGGGCATTCTTTCCGCCGGCGATTCGGTCCGTGTCGCTGCGGCCGGCGAGGGTGCGCGCTTCATCCTGCTGGCGGCAAAACCGCTGCGCGAGCCTGTTGTGCAGTACGGGCCTTTCGTGATGAATACGCGCGAGGAGATCGAGCAGGCGGTCCGCGATTATCAGGCGTCCCGCCTGACTGCCTGAGCGGACGAAAAAAAGCGCCGGCACGGGGGCCGGCGCTGGATGCTGCGGAATTGAAGCTGCGGCTTATTGCGCTTTTTTGTAGCGCGCGATTTCCTTCGGCAGCAGGTCGGCCAGCTGGTTCAGCGGGAGCTGCCAGGCTTCCGCGCCCTGCGTGTCGAGGAATTTTTTCATGTCGGGGCTGACGACGATTTTCTGGATTTCGTTGTACAGGAACTTGAGGCGGTCGGGTGCCATGCCGGCCGGCGCGAAGGTGCCCCACCACAGTTCGTACTCGTAGCCGGGGGCGCCCTGGGAGGCGACGGTCGGCAGATCGGGGAACAGCGGCGATTTTTCCGCACTGGTCACGCCGAGGATGCGGATGCGTCCCGAATCCCGCTGCGGCAGCAGGGCCGACGAGCTGGCGATCACGACTTCGACTTCGCCGGAGGCAATGGCGGTGACGGCCAGCGAAATGCCCTTGTACGGCACGTGCTGCATCTTGATGCCGGCGGCCGAGGCGAACAGCGCCCCCGAGAAATGGTTGTTGCCGCCGGTGCCGGATGATCCGTAGTTGAGGAAGTACTTCTTCGGATCCCGCTTGACCAGCGCGATCAGCTCCTTCACCGATTTCGCAGGGACCGACGGGTGGATCGCGAACAGCATCGGCGCGCGCGCGGTCATGCCCACCGGGATGATGGACTTGGCGGGATCAAAGGGCAGCTTGGCGCGCACTGCGGCGGTGGCCGGGTACTCGGCCTTGGTCACCATCTCGGTGCCGATCATGCCGCTGGCGCCGGGACGGTTGTCGACCACGATGTTGCGTCCCAGCGCGGTGCCGAGGCGGGTGGCGATGGCACGGCTCATGGCGTCGGCCGAACCGCCCGGGGTGTAGGGCACGATCATGACCATGGTTTTCGACGGGAACGCGCCTTGTGCAAGGGCGCCCTGAGCGGCGACCAGCGACAGGGCGGCAATCGCGGCTGAGCTTGCGAATGTGCTGACTTTCATTAATTTCCTCCGTATTTTGACTGCTCGAGTGTACTGCGGTGCTGCGGGTTCAATCCCACGCCGGCGCGCGGCCCGCCGGATTGGCAATGCGGCCGTCGGGCCGTGCCAGTGCATGGATGCGTTTCATCTCGTCGGCGGTCAAAGTGAAGTTGAACACGTCGAGGTTCTGCGCAATGCGCTCCGGGTTTGAAGAGCGCGGGATGGGCGCAATGTTGCCCTGTTGGACGAGCCAGCGCAACACGACCTGCGCGATGCTCCGGTTTTTCTCCTGTGCAATCGCGGTCAGCACCGGATCCCCGAACAGCCGGCCGCGGGCCAGCGGGCAGTAGGCGGTGAAGATCATGCCGTGTTCGCGGCAGTAGTCGAGGACCCTGCGCTGGTCGAGATAGGGGTGGTATTCGGCCTGCAGGGTGGCCAGGGGCTCGGGGCAGGTTCTCCGCGCCTCCTCGAGCAGCGCGATGTTGAAGTTGGCGACGCCGATGTGGCGGGTGAGTCCCTCGCGTTTCGCGCGGGCCAGCGCGGCCATCGTTTCCGCCAGCGGCACCCCGTCGGTGCTGGGCCAGTGCACGTGCAGCAGGTCGACATGATCAACCTGCAGGTTTTTCAGGCTTTCATCGACGGAGCGTGCGAAATCGGCGGCACGCAGGTATTCGTGGGAAACCTTGGTGACGAGGAAGATTTCGCTGCGCGGCACGCCGGAGGCACGGATGCCGGCGCCCACGCCTTTTTCCGAGCCGTATTTCCAGGCGGTGTCGATGTGGCGGTAACCCAGCCGGAGGGCGGTGGCGACGAGGTCACCGCAGTCGCCGAGCTGGGAGGTGCCGAAGCCGATCTGCGGCATGCGGCAGCCGTGGGCGGTGAGTGCGGGACAGTTGTCCGGAGTCATGTTTTGGGGTGGCGGACTGTTTCTGGAAAAAACGTAGAATACGCGTTTTGATTTTCCGGATGAAAGATGAACATGGCACAGCCGCTTTTTCACCTTGCGTTTCCCGTTGACGATCTCGCGAAGGCCCGCGCATTTTATGGCGGGTTGCTGGGCTGTTCCGAGGGGCGGTCGTCCCCGGAGTGGGTTGATTTCGATTTTTACGGTCACCAGATTGTCGCGCACCTGGCCCCGGGTGAGGTCGGTCACCGCAGTACCAGTGCCGTGGACGGTGATGACGTGCCGGTGCGCCATTTCGGTGCAATCCTGTCGATGGCCGAATGGCAGGCACTGGCCGACAAACTGGTCAAGGCCGGAACAAAATTCGTCATTGAGCCGCATATCCGGTTCAAGGGGCAGGTCGGTGAACAGGCGACGATGTTTTTCCTGGACCCTTGCGGCAACGCGCTGGAATTCAAGGCTTTCCGGGACATGTCGCAGGTATTCGCCAAATAACCGTTGGCAGCGGGTGAAAGGTTGACCGTCGCGGTGAATGTTCCTAAACTGGCCGTTCCACAGTCTGGATATTCAAGTTCAACCAAAACAGTAGGAGGAGACAGCATGGTTCAAAAATTCCTGATGGCCGCGGTATGTGCGCTGCTCGCACTGCCGGTTACAGCGGCCGAGAGCATCAACCTTTCGATCGCCACCGGCGGTACCGGCGGAGTCTATTACCCGCTCGGTGGCGGCATGGCCAACGTATTTTCGAAGCACATTCCGGGCATGACCGCGACTGCGGAAGTGACGGGTGGTTCGGTCGACAACATGCGCCTGATCGGCACCGGTAAACCCTATATCGCCCTGACCCAGGCCGATGCGGCCAAAGATGCCTACAACGGCGAAGGCAAGTTCAAGGGCACCAAGATCCCGGTGCGCGCGATGATGATGCTCTATACCAACCTGATGCAGGCTGTTACGGTTGAAGGCACCGGCGTAAACACCATCGCGGATCTGAAGGGCAAGCGCGTGTCCACCGGTTCGCCGGGCAGCGCCACGGAAGTATTTGCTTTCCGCCTGCTGCAGGCAGCCGGCATTGATCCGGACAAGGACATCCGCAAGGAGCGTCTGGGTGCCGCGGAATCCGCGAATGCGCTGAAGGACAAGAAGATTGATGCATTCTTTTTCGTGGCTGGCCTGCCCACTTCGGCGGTGACGGACGTGGCCGCAACGCCCGGCCTGAAAATCAAGTTCCTCGACTCGGCGCACCTGCTGCCGGCGATGAACAAGGCTTCTGGCAATATCTATGTTGCTGACGATATTCCGAAGACCACCTATCCGGGCATGACCGTCGACAACAAGGCAACCGCAGTGGCGAACCTGCTGGTGGCCAATGCCAACATGAGCGAGCAGACGGTGTACAACATCGTGAAGACGATTTTCGACAAACACGCCGATCTCGTTGCCGTGCACAAGGCGGCAAACGACATCAAGCTGGAGCGTCAGAAACCCGAAGCCTCGCCGGTGCCCTGGCACCCGGGCGCCCTGAAGTACTTCAAGGAAAAAGGGCTGAAGTTCTGATTTGAGCCGCTCGTATTGACCCCGTCCAGGACTGGACGGGGTTTTTCTTTTCAGGATCGCCCTTTCGCGTTACCGTGAGCCTTTCTGCCGCACGAATACTATAAAACCTATGGTTGGGGGAGTACATGACTGAAGCGTCAACCACGAACTCGACGCAGGATGAGGCTGCATTCAACGACGATGCGCGCAGGCGCGTCGAGGAGCTGATCGAGGAAGAAGAAGGCATTCACAACCGTTATGCCGGCATGCTTGCCGCCTTCGTGACCGCGGCTGCAGTGATCATGTCCTTGTTTCATCTGTATGCCGCCGTGGAAATTGTTCCGGCGTTCAGGCTTCGCCCGATACACGTGGCGTTCACGCTGGCGCTGGTGTTCCTGGTATTTCCTGCGGCGAAACGGTTTCGTCACCGGTTGATGTGGTGGGATGTCATTTTTGCCTTGCTGACGCTGGCCATTGCCGGTTACATCCTCTACTGGGGCGATCTGCTCGGAGACCGGGCAACGATACCTACCACGCTCGACCAGGTTGTCGGCGTTGCCCTGATTCTTTTGATACTTGAAGCGAACCGCCGCAGTTCGACCTGGATATTGCCGTTCATCGTGGCGCTTTTTCTGGCCTATGCGCTGTTCGGCCCTTATCTGCCGGAGCCGTGGACGCACAAAGGTTATGAGATTTCGCGGCTGACCGGCGCCCTGTACATGACGCTGGAGGGTATCTTCGGCGTTGCGATCGATGTGTCGTCGACGCTGATCATACTGTTCACCATCTTCGGCGCATTCCTGCAGTATTCGGGGGCGGGGCGTTTTTTCCTTGATTTTTCCTTTGCCGCCATGGGCGGAAAGCCGTCGAGTTCGGGGCGCGCGGTGGTGATGTCATCGTTCCTGCTGGGCGGGCCTTCGGGGTCCGGCGTCGCCACCACGGTGACGATCGGTGCGGTGGCTTATCCCCTGCTCGCCAAGGCCGGTTACGGCAAGGAGGCTGCAGGCGGGCTGCTCGCCGCAGGCGGTCTCGGCGCGATCATTTCGCCGCCGGTGCTTGGCGCTGCGGCGTTCCTGATCGCCGAATTTCTCAGGATTTCTTACCTTGACGTGATCCTGATGGCGGCGATCCCGACGCTGCTGTTTTATCTCGGGATTTTCATCATGGTCGAGATCGATGCGCGCAAGTTCGCGATGCATGCCGTCAAACTGGAGAAACACCAGCGTGCGCTCGATCTGGCCAAACGGTATTGGTATCACTTCATTTCGCTGGTCTCGATCGTCTTTTTCATGTTGCTGGGTTATTCGCCCATCCTGTCGGTGTTTTATGCCACCCTGGTGACGGCGCTGGTTTCTTTCCTGCAGAGCGATTCGGCGTTGATTCCATATGACTGGTTCCGCGGCCGCATGCCGTGGATCAAGGGGTTCTGGGAATCGGGTTTCATCAAGGCGCTGGAGGGCGGCTCCATCGGCGTGCTCAATGTTGCAGCGACATGCGCTTCGGCCGGCATCATTGTCGGTGTGGTCAC
>LNFM01002314.1_pt1 | contig 40101 bp, 23 predicted proteins | sample 596031 | NCBI WGS metagenome assembly LNFM01 (sample SAMN04254537, study PRJNA301005) | activated carbon metagenome | isolation source: dual media filters at the Ann Arbor, Michigan drinking water treatment plant | place: USA: Ann Arbor | reverse complement strand
GCGTGACGTCGAACTGCTTGCCCACCTCTTCCAGCGTGTGGTCGGTGCTCATCTCGATGCCGAAGCGCATGCGCAGCACCTTGGCTTCGCGCGGGGTCAGGCTGTCGAGGATGTCCTTCACCACGTCGCGCAGGCCGGCCTGCATCGCAGCTTCGATCGGTGCGGTGTTGTTGGTGTCCTCGATGAAGTCGCCCAGATGACTGTCGTCGTCGTCGCCGATGGGCGTTTCCATCGAGATCGGCTCTTTCGCGATCTTCATGATCTTGCGGATCTTGTCTTCCGGGATCTCCATCTTCTCGGCCAGCGTCGGCGCGTCGGGTTCGTAGCCGAACTCCTGCAGGTGCTGGCGCGAGATGCGGTTCATCTTGTTGATCGTCTCGATCATGTGAACCGGAATGCGGATGGTTCGGGCCTGGTCGGCGATGCTGCGCGTGATGGCCTGGCGGATCCACCAGGTGGCATAGGTGCTGAACTTGTAGCCGCGGCGGTATTCGAACTTGTCCACCGCCTTCATCAGGCCGATGTTGCCTTCCTGGATCAGGTCCAGGAATTGAAGCCCGCGGTTGGTGTATTTCTTCGCGATGGAGATCACCAGGCGCAGGTTCGCCTCGATCATTTCCTTTTTCGCGTCACGAGAGGCCTTCTCGCCCTCGTTCATCTTCTTGTTGATTTCCTTGAGGTCTTCCAGCGGCACCACGGCCCGGGCCTGCAGGTCGGCCAGCTTGGTCTGCAGTTCCTGCACGGCCGGCAGGTTGCGCTGCAGCACCGACGCGTAAGGCTTGCCAGAAGAGGCCTCCTTCTCGGCCCACTTCGTGTTCATCACGTTGGGCGGAAAGGTTTTTATGAAGTGTTCCTGAGGCATGCCGCACTTGTCGACGACGATCTTGCGGATCTCGCGTTCATAGCGGCGCACGTCGTCGACCTGGCTGCGCAGGATGTGGCAGAGCTTCTCGATCGTCTTGACGGTGAAGCGAATCGTCATCAGGTCGTCGCTGATGGCGTGCTGGGCCTTGTTGTAGGCCACCGACTTGTAGCCTTCCTTCTCGTAGGCCTTGCGCATCTTGTCGAAGTGCACTCGCAGGTTGGTGAACTTCTCGAGCGCCTGCTTCTTGAGTTCTTCCAGTTTCTTGGTCAGCGCCTTGCTGCCGCCCTGGCCGTCGTCATCGTCTTCCTCGTCGAATTCGTCGAAATCTTCCTCGGCCACGTAGTCGTCGGCCTCGTCGGCAGCGACAAAGCCGTCCACGGCCTCGCTGATCTGCATTTCGCCAGCACCGATGCGGTCGGCCATGGCCAGAATCTCGGCGATGGTGGTGGGCGACGCGCTGATCGCCAGCATCATGGCCTGAAGACCGCCTTCGATTCGCTTGGCGATCTCGATCTCGCCTTCACGCGTCAGCAGTTCGACCGTGCCCATCTCGCGCATGTACATGCGCACCGGGTCCGTGGTGCGGCCGAACTCGCTGTCGACGGTGGACAGCGCGGCTTCGGCAGCTTCCTCGGCTTCTTCTTCCGTGGCAGTGGTGGCGCCGCCACCGGCCACCAGCAGGGTGGCGGCGTCGGGGGCTTGCTCGTAGACCGCAATGCCCATGTCGTTGAGCATGCTGATGATGGCTTCGAGGATCTCCTCGTTGATCAGCTTCTCGGGCAGGTGGTCGTTGATTTCCTGATGGGTGAGGAAGCCACGCGTCTTGCCCATCTTGATGAGCGTCTTCAGTTCCTGGCGCCGCTTGGCTGCTTCTTCCTCGGTCAGCGTGGTCTCTTCCAGGCCGAACTCGCGCATCAGTGCGCGTTCCTTGGCGCGACTGACCTTCATCCGCAGCGGCTTGACCTTCTCGACCTTTTCGCCCTCGGTGCCGGCGTCGACAACGGCTTCGACTTCCGCCTCGGGCTCGCCTTCGATGTCGGACTCGACGTCGGTCAGGTCTTCGTCCTCGACGATCTGGGCTTTCTTCGCAGGCTCGATCTTCTTGCCAGCCGCAGGCTTTCCTGGCTTCGCATCAGGAGCCGCCTTCGCCGCGGCCTTGCCCGTGGGCTTGGCTTCTTTCGCTGCCGTCTTGGCCGGCGCCTTCGCCTCGGCCTTGGTGTTGCGTGCCTCGGCCTTGGCGTCCGCCTTCGGCTTGGCCGCCCGTTGCGGCGTTTCGGCCGCTGATGCTTTCGCGAGCTTGGTGGCGGGGGCAGGGGCAGCGGCAGGCTTCTTGGCGGTCATGCGGGTCCTTCAGTCGGTACGGTCGAACCTGGCACCTGTGGAGCAGATGCGGTCGGCTTGGAGGGATTCACGGGAAACCCGAGTCATCGGGGGTCGGCAGCTTCGGGTCGGGTGCTGCAGTGCCCAGCGGTGCTGCGGCCGTATGGCTCGAGCGTTGGTTTGAAAACATGCGCTCGGGTGGTGCAACACGTCAGGCGCCTGCCGCCTGGCCCGGTTCGGGCATTGACCTGAGGTTCCTGTAGCAAGCCTACAATTATACCGCGACGAACAAAATGCGCTGACACCCCTACGGGCCTGGCGCCTGCGGCGGGGCCTTCAATGTCGCAATGAGTTCCATGATTTCGCGGTAGCGCCGCAATTCGTCGGTCGACGGTGAGGCCATCACGATGGCCTGCGCTTCCTGCCGCAGAACTTCCAGCCACAGGCTGGCAATGGTGCGCTGCAGCCCGTCGAACCTGTATTCATGGTCGCCCAGACCTGCCTGCACCCAGGCCTTGGCCTGCTCTGCCCAGGCTTGCTCCGTCATGGCGTCACTGAGTGCAGACCAGGTCATGCATCCTTCGTTGACCAACTGCTGCTCGAGCCACTGGACGACCTGTCCATGGGTGCCGCCCAGGCCATGCAGCAGTTCCTGATCGTCCTGAGTCAGCTGATCCCACCAGTCGGAATGCTGCAGCAGCAGGCGCACTGCCACGTCGGCCGGCCCGGCCGGTGCCACGCGAACCTGGCCTTTGCGCAGCAGGCGAACCGGCCCCTGTGACGGGCGGGCCCTGGGTTGCCCGGTGCCCCACAGGCTGGCCAGATCGTCGATCCCGAGGCCACCACTTCGCGCCAGTTCCGGCAGCATCTGGCGCTTGAGCGCGCCGTCGGGCAGCAAGGTCCACAGCGGTTTGGCCTGCGCCAGCAATCGGGCACGGCCCTCTGCCGTCTCCAGGTCGGCGCCCTCGCTGGCTTGTTCGATGAGCTGCCGCGACAGCGGCACGGCTTGCGTTACCTGGTGCTCGAAGGCGGCCGGGCCGAGTTCGCGAACGAAGCTGTCGGGGTCGTGCTCAGGTGGAAGAAACAGGAAGCGCACGCTGCGCAGGTCGGTGGCATGGGGCAGGGCGGCTTCGAGTGCCCGCCCGGCCGCCCGCCGGCCAGCGCTGTCGCCGTCGAAGCTGAAGACCACGGCGTCGGTGAAGCGAAAGAGCTTCTGCACATGGTCGGCGGTGCAAGCCGTACCGAGCGTGGCGACCGCGTTCGGAAATCCCGACTGCGCGAGTGCCACGACGTCCATGTAGCCTTCGACCACGAGCGCGTAACCCTTGTCTCGCAAGGCCTGGCGCGCCTCGAAGAGGCCATAGAGTTCCCGCCCTTTGCTGAAGACGGGTGTCTCTGGCGAATTCATGTACTTCGGCTTGCTGTCGTCCAGCACGCGGCCACCAAAACCGATGACTTCGCCCGAGACGGCGCGGATCGGAAACATGACCCGGTCGCGGAACCAGTCGTAGCGGCTGCTCTCCGCTGTGCGGGCATCGGTTTCGGGTTCATGGCCGGCATCGGCTTCGCGCAGGCGCACCAGGCCGGCTTCCTCGAGCGCCGGGTCGTCGTAGCGCGGGAAGACACCAGCCAGGTTCTTCCAGCCAGGAGGGGCATATCCCAGGCCGAAGCGAGCGGCGATCGCTCCAGTCAGCCCGCGCCGCTTGAAGTACTGCACCGCGCGCGGGCTGGCCTTCAGCTGGGCACGGTAGAAGCCTGCGGCCTGGGCCAGCACTTCGCCCAGGGTCTTGCGACGCTCGCGCAGCGTGTCGCGGCGCTGGCGCTCGTCCGGGCTGACCTGTTCCTCGGGCACCTGCAGGCCCGCGCCCTGCGCCAGGTCGCGCACGGCTTCGACGAAGCTCAGGCCCAGGTGTTCGGTCAGGAAGCGGATGGCGTCGCCACTGGCCCCGCATCCGAAGCAGTGATAGAACTGCTTGGATGGGCTGACCGAAAAACTCGGGGACTTCTCGGCGTGAAAGGGGCATAGCCCCATCAGGTTCGCGCCACCGCGCTTGAGTTCGACGTGCCTGCCGACGACGTCGACGATGTCGACGCGGGACAAGAGGTCCTGCAGGAAGCCGGCTGGAATCACCGCGTTGGGACTACCGGCCCGGTGTCAGCTTCAGCGGCAAGTGTGCCAGGGACGCTTCGGTGCTGGCCAGGGCGAACATGCCCCGGTAGTCGCGCACCCAGGCGGCCACCTGGTCGGCCGGCATGGGCGTCGCAATGCCTGTGCCCTGGCCGATCTCGCAGCCCATTTCGAGCAGGGCCCGAGCTTGTGCTGGCGACTCCACACCTTCGGCCACCACCACGCAACCGAAGGTGCGGGCCAGTCCGATCACGCCTTCGACGATGGCGCGGTCCTGGCTGTCGTCGAGCATCTGGTGCACAAACGACTGGTCGATCTTCAGAACGTCCACCGGCAAGCGCTTCAGATAGGCCAGTGTCGAATAGCCGGTGCCGAAATCGTCCAACGCAAACCGCACGCCCACCGCCTGGCAACGTGCCACCAGCGCCGAGGTGGCTTCGATGTCGGCATGGGCTTCGGTCTCGAGCATTTCGAGTTCGAGATGCGCTGCCAATGGTTCCTTGTGTCGCGCCAGCAGTTCGGACAGGCGCTGGGCAAAGTCGGGTTCTTGCAGGTGGCGTGCCGAGATATTGACGCTGACGGTGATGTCCAGACCGCTGCGCCGCCATTGCGACAGGTGCTCCAGGGCCTGGGAGAGCACCCAGTCACCGATGCGCGATGACAGCCCGGTATTGGCGATGAGCGGCAGAAACTGCAGCGGTGCGATCAGGCCCTGTTGCGGATGCTCCCAACGCAGCAGCGCCTCGCAGCCCATGACACGGCCGGTGCGCATGTCCACCTTGGGCTGGTAGTGGAGCACGAATTCGCTCTGGTCCAGCGCTTCCTGGACGCGGCCGATGGCCATCACCCGGGCCTCGGTCCGCCGGCGGTGTTCGGGGTCGAAGAACAGGTAGCCATTTCGACCAGCCTGCTTGGCGCCGTACATCGCGTGGTCTGCATGGCGCAGCAGGGTGTCGGCGTCGCTGCGGTCGATGGGGTAGACCGTGGCACCCATGCTGGCCGTGACTCGCACAGGGTCGACGGACGGGTCGATGACATAGGGCAGGGCAACGACACGCAGCACGCGCTCGACGGCCATGCGGGCTTCTTCGAGGGTACCGGCGCGCAGCAGCAATACAAATTCGTCACCGCCCAGGCGCGCTGCCGAATCGACCCAGTGCTCGCGACTGCGCAGCGCGCTGCGCAGCCTGCCGGCCAGTTCTGCCAGCAGTCGGTCGCCCGCGGCGTGGCCGTACTGGTCGTTGACGGGCTTGAAACGGTCCAGGTCCAGGTAGCACACCGCCAGAAGATAGCCGTCGCGGTCAGCGGCCTTCATCGCGTCGTCGAGCAGCTGCGAAAGCCGGGCCCGATTGGGCAGCCGGGTGAGTTCATCGAAATGGGCCTGGCGTTCGAGCTGCTCGCGTTGCACGCGTTGTTCGGTGATGTCGCTGATCACCAGCACGTGGTAGCGCATGTCGCGGGTCGGGCCGGGCACGGTCGAGATCGTGGCCTGGAGCGTGCAGAGTTCGCCGCTGCGCCGACGCTCGATCAGTTCGCCACGCCAGCTGCCGGTCTCGCTGAGGCTGGCCCACATGGCAGCGCGTTGCTGCCGTGCAATGGGGTCGGCCGGCGTCGGGCGCAGCAGAGAAGGCACGGTGCCCAGCAGTTCTTCCCGGGACACGCCCAGGATCTGCGTGTAGGCCGGGTTCACGTCCAGCGCGCGCTGATCCGCGTCGGTGATGAGCAGGCCTTCGTGCAAGTGCTGGAAGAGGCTGGCCGACATGCGCTTGCGCTCCAGCGCTTCGCGCCGTTCCTGCACGTCGGCCAGGGTCGCCAGAAAGCGGGTCGGCCGCCCTTCGCCGTCGCGTTCGATGACCAGCAGCGTCGTCTCGACCCAGCGCCAGCCGTCGCCGTCGGGCAGGCGCAGCTCGAACTGCTGGCGGCCTGCCTGCCCCTGCGCCAGGCTGTGCATGGCGGCCTCCAGTGTCGGCCGGTCTTCAGGATGCGTCTGCCGCACCCAGTCCTGCGGGTGCCACGACGGGTCGACATGGTTCGACAGGGTTCGCCAAGCAACGGATACGAATCCTTCGGCATCGCCGGCGCGCCAGTCGGCCACGCCCAGCCGGGTGGCGTCGAGTGCCCATTCCCAACGCTTCGATCGGCCGCGCCAATGCACCAGGGCCGCTTGCAGACCCACCACCAGCGTCATGCTGCTGGCCAGCCAAGCGGCCAGGGCGGCGACATCGCCAGCCGTCGTGGGCTCGTCTGTGCCAGGTGCCAGCGAGCCTGCCATGATCAACAGGGCGCCGATCAGCGCGCCGCTGGCCATGGCGCCATGGCCGCGCAAGACCAGCGCCGCAACGGCCAGCCAGGGCAGGAAGGGCAGGGCCTTGTCGGCGCCTGGCACGCTGCCAAGCCAGGCCATCGCGCCCCAAAGGCCGAACACCCCCAGCAGGGCCGCAAGGGGTTCCAGCCAGGGTACTGAAGCTTGCAGGGGGTAAAGCGTACGACGGTCGAGCGTCAGTACAAAAAGTGCGCTGGCCAGCCCAGCCCAGCCCAGCGCCAGCCACCCTGTCAACCAGGCGGGACCCATTGCCGCGAGGTGGCCATCGCCGTCCAGTCCCAAGGCCAGGACAAGTGCCGTGCCCAGCGGCGCCAGAACCACCAGGGCCCCAGCGGCCAGCCAGCCGAGGTCGTGCGGCCGGTCCAGGCGCGGGTCAAATGCAAGCCGCTGCAGGCACCAGCTGGTGGCAAGCTGGCTCGCCGCGAGGGCCGCGGCCAGCCCCAAGGCCGAGGCCGCTGGCTGACCCAGCAGGACCAGGCCGCCAGCCACCCCAGCGGCGCAGGGTGCCACCATGGGGCTGCCCCAACGCACTGCCGCGGCAAGCCCGACGCCAGCCGGCAGGGCGAGACCGGCCCAGGGCGGCAACATCGGCAGGACCATCGCGCCCAGATGCACGAGAAGCCCGCAGCAAAGAACGAGGACGCACATGCGTGCGACCATTTGGGCGTGATGGCTGAAGCCGGTGGCGCGGGGCGCAGCAAGGGCTGGGGCTGGCGGAGATTTCAAGACGTCTTCGTTCGTGGCGTGGTGGATCGTACGCGCGCGCCTGCCGCAAGGCACGCGCTCGAAACGGGGGGGATGGGGGCAACGTGAGTGCGGCCCGAAAAAAAGCGGCCCGCAGCAAGGCTGCAGGCCGCCGGTGATTCCTGCCGACGCCCCAATCTCAGACTGCGAAATCCTCGATCTTCCGGCCGGCTTCCAGTGCAGCGCGAAGCCAGTTGGGTTTCAGGCCTCGTCCGGACCAGGTGTCGCCGGTCGCGGGATTGCGGTACTTGGCTGCGACCTTGCCCATGGCCTTGCGTGGCGAGGCAGCGGCACTGCGGGTGCCCAGATCGGCCAGGCTCAGGCCGTGTTCGGCCATCAGCGCCTTGACCTTGTTGATGGCCGCGCCCCGTTCTTCTCGCTGGGCCTCGGCGATCTGCTTTTCCAGGGCGGCTTTCTGCGCCAGGAGATCATTCAGGCTTGCCATGGTGTCCTTTGCTTTGGTTTATCGGTACGAAAATATATCATCATTCAAAATGACATATTTCCCAGATAAACCCCAGCCGGTGCCTTGGATGATTCAGGAGGATGGCGGAACGTAGCCAGCCGGCTTGTCGCCGCCATCGCCGAAGAAGAACTGCTCCATCTGGCGCGCGAGGTACTGGCGGGCGCGGGCATCTGCCAGATTCAGCCGGTTTTCGTTGACCAGCATCGTCTGATGCTTCTTCCACAATTCGAAAGCTTCCTTGCTCACGTTCTCATACAGGCGTTTGCCGAGTTCCCCAGGGTAGGGTGCAAAACTCAGACCTTCGGCTTCCTTTTTCAGATGGATACAGTTGACCATTCTGGCCATGTTGGTTCTCCGTAGTCAGACGAGTTTCTTGACCAGCACTTGCGAGCGCCGGTCCCAGTTGTATTTCTTCTTGCGTGCCTCGGGCAGCCAGTCGGGGTCGACCTGCTTGAAGCCGCGCTTGATGAACCAGTGCATGGTGCGGGTGGTCAGGACGAACAGACTTTCGAAGCCGGCAGCCTTGGCTCGCTGCTCGATGCGCTTGAGGATGCGTTCACCGTCGCCCTGGCCTTGCGAAAGCGGCGATACCGTCAGGGCCGCCATCTCGGCAGTCCGCGCCTCCGGATAGGGCATGAGTGCAGCGCAACCGAAAATGATGCCATCGTGCTCGATCACGGTGTAGGTGGCAATGTCGCGTTCGATCTCGGTGCGTTCGCGTCTGACCATCGTGCCGTCACGCTCGAAAGGTTCGATCAGCTGCAATATGCCACCAACGTCGTCCGAATTCGCTTCGCGCAGGCTTTCCAGCCTTTCGTCGACGATCATCGTGCCCACGCCATCGTGCGTAAAGACCTCGAGCAGCAAGGCGCCGTCGCTGGCAAAGGGCAGGATGTGCGAACGTTCCACACCGCCTTCGCAAGCGCGGGCGCAATGCTGCAGGTAAAAGGCAATGTCGGTGGGCAGTGTCGGCGGCGGCAAAATGGCCAGCAGTTTGCGTGCCTCGGCCAGCGACAATTCAGTGTCGATCGCGCTGTCCGGGTCGTCCTGATGCTCGCGGATGCCTGGAATCTCGGTCATGAAAACCAGTTTGTCGGCCGCGAGGGCGATGGCCGTGGCCGTGGCGACGTCTTCCATGGTCAGGTTGAAGGCTTCACCGGTTGGTGAAAAACCGAACGGGCTGAGCAGGACCAGCGCGCCGATGTCGATGGCGCGGCGGATGGCTTGGTGGTCGACACGGCGCACCAGGCCGCTTTGCAAGTGGTCGATGCCATCGACGATGCCCACCGGCCGGGCGGTGAGGAAGTTGCCCGACACCACGCGAACCGTGGCATTGGCCATGGGGGTGTTCGGCAAACCCTGAGAAAAGGCCGCCTCGATCTCGAAACGCAACTGCCCGGCGGCTTCCTGCGCGGCGTCAAGTGCCACCGCATCGGTGATGCGGATGCCTCGGTGGTAACGCGAAACATGGCCCTTGGCGGCGAGTTGCTCGGTGACTTGCGGGCGAAAGCCGTGCACGAGCACGATCCTGATGCCCATTGAATGCAGGATGGCCAGGTCCTGGACGAAGGTATTCAGCTTTCCGGCCGCGATCATTTCCCCGGCCATCGCCACCACGAAGGTCTTGCCCTTGTAGGCATGGATATACGGCGCCACGGCACGAAACCAGGGCACGAAGGTGTGCGGAAAGACGAGGCTCAAGCGGTGCTCTTTGCGGTGGCGGGGTTCTGTCCCGGGGGGTCGACAGCGTGCCGGATTGTGCAGCAGCATCGCTGTTCCGATCGTCGCACCAGGAGCTCGAGATGGATGTCACCCAGACCCATGGCGCCTTCAGCTGGAACGAGCTGATGACTCCCGACCCGGCAGCTGCAGCCAGGTTCTACAGCGAAATGTTCGGCTGGCAGGTCAAGGATCCGATTCCCGAGATGGGCGACTATCGCGTGGCATCGCTGGGCGACGACATGGTGGCCGGCATCATGGCGCCTGCCCCGGGCAGTCCGCCCATGCCGCCACACTGGGGCAGCTACATCACCGTGGCCGACACCGACCGTGCCGCAGAGCGCGCCGTGGCCTTGGGTGGCAAAGTGCTGCTGCCACCGATTGACGTGCCGACCGTGGGACGCATGGCGGTGCTGCAGGACCCCCAGGGGGCCGTGTTCTCGGTCATGAAGTACAGCGGCTGAGCCTCGGCAGGCGCGGGCTGCCACTTCGCAGCCGCATGCCGCGCATGGGCCTGCACCGGGAAAAGCGCCTGGCCCCGATAATCGGCGGCCCGTGCGATCCCCATCCTCCCGCGCTGCCCGCCCGCCTCAGGCGGCGCAGCCCATCCCCCCGATCACCTACCCCGAATCGCTGCCGGTCTCGGCCCGACGCGAGGAAATCGCGCGCGCCATTCGCGACAACCCGGTGGTCATCGTCTGTGGCGAGACGGGCTCGGGCAAGACCACGCAGCTGCCGAAGATCGCGCTCGAACTCGGCCGCGGCTGGGGCGCAGGCGGCAAGGGGCTGATCGGCCATACCCAGCCGCGGCGCATCGCCGCTTCCAGCGTTGCGCAGCGCATCGCCAGGGAACTGAACACCACGCTGGGCGATGTGGTGGGCTACAAGGTTCGCTTCCAGGACCGCCTGGGTGCCGGTGCCAGCGTGAAGCTGATGACCGACGGCATCCTGCTGGCCGAAACGCAGACCGACCCGCTGCTGAAGGCGTACGACACGCTGATCATCGACGAGGCGCACGAACGCAGCCTGAACATCGACTTCCTGCTGGGCTACATGAAGGAAGTGCTGGCGCGGCGGCCAGACCTGAAGGTGATCGTCACCTCGGCCACGATCGACGCCGACCGCTTCGCCCGGCACTTTGCCAGCGCACGCGGGCCGGCACCGGTGATCATGGTCTCGGGGCGCACCTTCCCGGTCGAACAGCGCTGGAGACCCTTCGAAGAGCGAAAGGACTTCGATCTCGAAGACGCCATCGCCGACGCGGTGGACGAGCTCTGGCGAGAAAGAGCCGGTGACATCCTCGTCTTCCTGCCTGGCGAACGCGAGATCCGTGACGCCGCCGATCACCTGCGCCGGCATCTCGCGCAGCAGCATCGGGGTGGGCCGCAGCCGGAGATCCTGCCGCTGTTTGCACGCCTGTCGCAGGCCGAGCAGGACCGCGTGTTCCAGGAAGGCAATGGTCGGCGCATCGTGCTGGCCACGAACGTGGCCGAGACCTCGCTGACCGTGCCGGGCATCCGCTACGTCATCGACACCGGCCTGGCCCGCGTGAAGCGCTACAGCTACCGCAACAAGGTCGAGCAACTGCAGATCGAGGGCATCAGCCAGGCCGCGGCCAACCAGCGCGCCGGGCGCTGCGGGCGGGTGGCCGATGGCGTGTGCATCCGCCTGTACGGCGAGCAGGAGTTTGCCGGCCGGCCGAAATTCACCGACCCCGAGATCCTGCGTTCGTCTCTGGCTGGCGTCATCCTGCGCATGAAGGCCCTGCACCTGGGCACGGTGGAAGAGTTTCCTTTCCTGGAAGCCCCGCCCAGGAAAGCGATTGCCGACGGCTACGCGCTGCTGGACGAACTGAACGCGGTCGACGAGGCCAACGAGCTGACGGCCATCGGCAAGGAATTGAGTCGCTTGCCGCTGGACCCGCGCGTGGGCCGGATGATCCTGGAAGCACGCGAACGCCAATGCCTGAGCGAAGTGCTGATCATCGCCGCGGCGTTGAGCGGGCAGGACCCGCGCGACCGGCCGATGGAAGCGGCGCAGGCTGCTGATGAGAAGCACAAGAAGTTCGACGACGAGCGTTCGGAATTCATGGGCTACCTGAAGCTCTGGAAGTGGATCGACGAAGGCCGTGGCCACAAGACAGAGGCCGCTGAAACCGCAGTTCACAAGCTGACGAACCGCCAGCAGGAACAGCGCCTGCGCGAGAACTTCGTCAGCGCACGCCGGGTGCGTGAATGGCGCGACATCCATTCGCAATTGCATACCGTGGTGGCCGAACACGGCTGGCGGCTGAACACCTTGCCCGCAAGCTATGACCAGGTGCACCTGGCGATGCTGGCCGGGCTCTTGGGCAACATTGGCTGCAAGAGCGACGACGAGGACTGGTACCTGGGCGCACGCGGGTTGAAGTTCTGGCGCCACCCGGGTGCGCACCTGAGCAAGAAGCCCGGCCGCTGGCTGGTGGCTGCCGAACTGGTCGAAACGACGCGCCTTTATGGCCGCGGCCTGGCAGCCATCGACCCGGCCTGGATTCCGGCGATCGCCGGCCACCTGCTGAAGACCCAGCTGCTGGAACCACACTGGGAAAAGAAGGCCGCCGAAGTGGTGGCGCTGGAGCGCGCCACGCTCTACGGCATCGTCATCTACAACAACAAGCGCGTGAATTTCGGGCGCATCGACGCTGCGGCGGCGCGCGAGATCTTCATCCGCGAAGCCCTGGTGGCCAGCCTGCACGAAGACACCTGGGATGCGGCCTTCGAGCGCAAATTGCCCTTCCTGGCCCACAACCGCAAGTTGCTGGCCCAGGTGCAGGAACTGGAGCACAAGTCGCGCCGCCAGGACGTGCTGGTCGACGACGAGCTCATCTTCGCCTACTACGACCAGCAATTGCCCAAGGACGTGTTCTCTGGCGCGCTGCTGGAGCGCTGGTACCGCGAAGCCCTGAAGACGCAGCCGCAGGTGCTGCACCTGAAGCGCGAGGAGCTGATGCGGCATGAAGCCGCCGGCATCACCACCGCGTCGTTCCCGAAGACGCTGCGCCTGGGCGGCATCGACTGCAGCGTGAGCTATCTGCACGAGCCCGGTAACGCCAAGGACGGCATCACCGTCACCGTACCCATCTACGCGCTGAACCAGGTGAACGAGGAGCGCTGTGAATGGCTGGTGCCTGGCATGCTGCACGGCAAGGTGCTGGCGCTGGTGAAGAGCCTGCATCAGCGCCCGCGCTCGCGCCTGGTGCCGCTGCCCGACTACGCCGCCGAGTTCTGCGAAACGGCGCCCTATGCCCAGGGCAGCCTGATGGACGCGCTGCTGAAGGCCGTGCGCGAACGCACGCAGCTCGCGGTGCAGCGCAACGACTTCAAGCTCGAGACGCTGGGCCCGCACCTCTTCATGAACTTCCGTGTCGTCGATGAGCACGGCCGGCAGTTGGGCACCGGGCGCGACCTGGTCAGCCTGAAGGCCGAGCTGGGCGGGCAGGCGCGCAGCGCCTTCCAGGCGCTGGCAGCGCTGAAGGTGGCGGCGCCGGCCGTGCCTGTGGCGGCCTCCCCGACGGTGCCTGCACCGGCCATGCCGGGCTCGCGCGGCGTGGTGGCGCAGGTCGTCAGGCCAGCCGCGGCCGAAGGGCGCGACGCGGCAGCACCGGCCGAGGCTGCGCGCTACACCAGCTGGAGCTTCGGCGAACTGCCCGAGCTGATGGAAATCCGCCGTGGCGCGCAGACGCTGGTCGGTTTTCCGGCCTTGCTGGACCGCGGCACCCATGTCGAGATCGAGGTCTTCGACGAACCCGATGTCGCTGCCACCCGCCATCGCGCCGGCTTGCGGCGCCTGGTTTCGCTGCAGATCAAGGAACCGCTGAAGTACCTCGAGAAGGGCATTCCCGATCTGCCGAAGATGGCTGCGCTGTACATGAACCTGGGGACGCTGGAAGACCTGCGCACGCAGATCGTCGAGATCGCGCTGGACCGCGCTTTCCTGGTCGACCCCCTGCCCACCAACGCCGCCGGGTTTGCCAAACGCATCGACGAAGGGCGCACCCGGCTGACCCTGATCGCCCAGGAAGTTGCGCGCCTGGCGGCCACCGTGCTGGCGGAGTACGCCGCGGCCACACGCAAGCTGAAGGACAGCAAACCCCCGCGCGACGTGGCCGACGACATCACGGCGCAGCTGCAACGCCTGGTGCCCAGACGTTTCCTGACCGACACCGACTGGCCTGCGCTGCAGCACTTGCCGCGCTACCTGAAGGCCGTGGTGCTGCGCCTGGACAAACTGCGGGCCGACCCCGCCCGTGACGCAGCCCGACTGGGCGAGCTGAGGCCGCTGGAGCAGCGCTGGCTGCGGCGCCTGGCCGAATTGAAGGGGGCCGGGCATGCGCGAATGGAGGAGTACCGCTGGTTGCTCGAAGAGCTGCGCGTGAGCTTGTTTGCCCAGGAGTTGCGCACGCCGCAGCCGGTCAGCACAAAACGCCTGGACAAGGTGTGGGCACAACTGGTGAACTGATCGCCAATGACAATGATTCGTGTTTATAGTTGGGGTCTGTTCCACCGAATTCCCAACCAAGCCACTGCCATGACTGACAACCGCCGCTCCGTTCTTCCCGGTCTTTCCCTGCTGGGCGCCACCGTGCTGGCCCTCCTGGCCGCACCCGCCCAGGCCCAGGACGCGGTACTGAATCTGTACTCGGCCCGTCACTACCAGACGGACGAAGCCCTGTACGCCAATTTCACCAAGACCACCGGCATTCGCATCAACCGGGTCGAGGCCGACGACGCGGGCATCCTGGCGCGGCTGCAGGCCGAGGGCGCGTCCAGCCCGGCCGACGTGATATTGCTGGTCGATGCTGCCCGCCTGTGGCGTGGTGAACAACAGGGCTTGTTCCAGCCGTTCAAGTCGGCCCTGGTCGAGCAGCGCATTCCGGCGCAGTTCCGCGCAGGCGACGCGGGGCAGGGTCCGCAGTGGGTGGGCGTTTCGACCCGCGCGCGCTTCATCGTGTACGACAAGACGAAGTTCAAGGCCAGCGACGTCGACACCTACGAGAAGCTGGCCAGTCCGGCGCTGAAGGGGCAGATCTGCATCCGCAGCGGCTCACATCCCTACAACCTGAGCTTGTTCGGCTCGTTGATGGAGCATCTTGGCGCCCAGCCTACCGAAGCCTGGCTGAAGGGTGTCGTGGCCAATCTGGCCCGCGCGCCCAAGGGTGGCGACACCGACCAGATCCGCGGCGTGGCCTCGGGCGAATGCGGCGTGGCCGTGACCAACACCTACTACTTCGCTCGTCTGATGCGCAGCACCAAGCCCGAGGACAAGGCAGTGGTCGACCGTGTCGGCGTCGTCTTTCCGAACCAGTCCAGCTGGGGTACGCACGTCAACATTTCTGGCGCTGCAATCGCGCGCAACGCCAGGAACCGTGATGCTGCCGTCAAGTTCATCGAATACCTCACCGGCGAGGAAGCCCAGCGCATGCTGGCCGATGGCAACAACGAGTACACCACTGCCAACGGGGTGAAGATCACCAACCCTGCACTGACCAGCCTGGGCAACTTCAAGTCGGAAACCGTGCCGATCGCCAAGGTGGGCGCGAACACAGCGCAGGTCCAGCAGATGCTGGACCGCGTGGGCTTCAAGTAACGGAAGATCGTGGGCCCTGAGCGTTCAGGGAGGGCCTCCGTAGCCACTTGGAAGGTGACGAGCCTGATCTCGGCACTGGTTGCAACGCTTAGGGCTGCTTGGTTCCCCACCTGACCCGTTTGGGCGCGCTCCCATGCGAGGAGGCCCGTCACCGCAGAGTGTAGCCCAGGCCCCTCAGCGCAGTTGCAGGTCGCCCCCGTTGAACCGCACGCCCAGCGGGTCGATGTGCAATTCCTTCGCACCGGCTTCCACGTGGCCGGCCACCCAGGCGGCCACGCCGCAGCCCTGCGCCACCGCCACCGTCTTTTCGGCCAGCGCCGCTGGCACGAACAGGGCGAAGCCCGCGCCCATGTTCAGCGTGCCGTAGGCCTCGGCATCGTCCATCGCCGCCTGCTGCTGGATGAATCGCAGCACCGCCGGCACCGGCGGCAGGGTGTGGATGCGGTAGGCCAGCGTCTTCGGATGGCGCAACAGCTTGCGCCAGCCGTGGCCCGTGATGTTGGCGGCGTAGTGCACGGCGACGCCGGCGCGCCACAGGGCCTCGGTGACCGGCGAATAGAGCGTGGTCGGTGCGAGCAGCGCATCGCCGTAGCGCAGGCCTGGCTCGATCTCGGTCAGATAGCCCTGCGGCAGCCGCTCGGCCAGCTTGCGCGCCAGGCTCAGGCCGTTGGCGTGGATGCCACTGCTGGCCAGCAGCACGATCGCGTCGCCCGGGCCCAGCCGGTCGCCCAGCGTCAGCCTTTCCTTTGGGTTGACGAGCCCCGTGCACGATGCCGCCAGGTCGATCCGACCGGCCTCGACGATGCCGGCCAGCGCCGGCGTCTCGCCGCCGCCCCAGGCCACCTGGCAGATGTCGCAGGCGGCCTTCCAGCCACGCACCAGGGCCTGGGCGCGGTCGGCGTCGGCGAACCAGTCGCTGCCGCCGGCGGCCCAGTAGGCCTGAACAACCAGTGGCGTCGCGCCCACGGTGACGAGGTCGTTCACCGCCATGGCGATGGTGTCCTGCGCAATGCCGTCGAAAGTGCTGCGCCCGGTCAGGCGCTGCATCTCGTCGGCGACCAGGGTCTTGGTGCCCAGGCATTCGACGATGCTCGCCAGCAGGAAGGGACCGACGTCGACGACATAGGCCGACTCGCCGCGCGAGCCTGCCAGTTCAGCGAAACCGTGCTGTGCCAGGTGCTTGCCGGTGGCCGCGGCGGCGCGCTGTGCGGCCACCTTCAGCGGGTCGATCAGTTCGTACTGCACGCCGGCCTGGTCGTAGGTCAGCGGGGTGGGGGCGGGCGGGTTCATGAGGCGGGATTATCCCCACCCTAGAATCCGTCGGACATGTCCACCGTCGTCCTGGCCCGCAAGTACCGCCCCCGCCGCTTTTCCGAGATGGTGGGGCAGGAGCACGTCGTCCAGGCCCTGACGAACGCGCTGACCCGGCAGCGGCTGCACCACGCCTATCTGTTCACCGGCACGCGCGGGATCGGCAAGACCACGGTCAGCCGCATCCTGGCGAAAAGCCTGAATTGCATCGGCCCCGACGGCACCGGCGGCATCAGCGCCGAGCCCTGTGGCGTGTGCAGCACCTGCCTGGAGATCGACGCCGACCGCTACATCGACTACACCGAACTCGATGCCGCCAGCAACCGTGGCATCGACGAGGTGAAGGACCTGATCGAACGCGCCGCCTACAAGCCCAGCGTCGGCCGCTTCAAGGTCTTCATGATCGACGAGGCCCACCAGCTCACCAAGGACGCCTTCAACGCGCTGCTGAAGACGCTGGAAGAACCGCCCGACTATCTGAAGTTCGTGCTGGCCACCACCGACCCCGAGAAGATGCTGCCCACGGTGCTGAGCCGTTGCCTGCAGTTCAATCTGCGGCCGATGGCGCCGCAGACGGTGCGTGAACACCTGGCCCATGTGCTGCAGGCCGAACACGTGCCATTCGACGATGGTGCGCTGCGGCTGCTGGCGCGGGCCGCGCGGGGCTCGATGCGCGACGGCCTGTCGCTCACCGACCAGGCCATCGCCTATGGCAGCGGCGCGCTGCAGGAAGAGGCCGTGCGCTCGATGCTGGGCGCGGTCGACCGCGGCCAGGCCCGGGCCCTGGTGGACGCCCTGGCACGACGCGATGGCGCCGCGGTGCTGCAGGCCGTCGGCGGCCTGCGTGGCCTGGCCCTGTCAGCCACGGGAACGCTGGAGGAAATGGCTCAGCTGCTGCAGCAGATGGCGGTGGAGCAGGCTGTGCCGGGTGCGCTGGACCCGCAGGACCCCGACACCGAAGACGCCCGCGCCATGGCCGACGCGCTGGCGCCTGACGAGACCCAGCTGCTTTACAGCATGGTGCTGCACGGCCGCGCCGAACTCGGCTTGATGAGCGACGAGTACGGCGCGCTGACGATGGTGCTGCTGCGCTTCCTGGCGTTTCCGCCGGCAGGGGCAGCGAAGGCGGCAGCCACGCCGCGCGCGGCGCCGTTGCGGGCGCCAGGCCCACCGGCCATGAAGCTGCCCGTGAAGTCGGCGGCCCCGCCAGCGCCGCTTGCGGAGGGGCCCCGACATCAACCCACGCTCGCCCCACCGACGGCGCCGGCGCCAGAGCAAGTTCCGGTTCTGGCCGCAAGCCCGGAGCCCCTGCCCGTGCGCAAGCCCGCCCCTTCACGGGAGTCCGACGGCAGTCGGGTCGCGCCTGCCGCGGCCGAATCCACTGCTGCCATGGTCGCCGCCGAACCCGGCCTGCCGCCCTTCAGCGCCGACCCCGCCCTGGCCGACCGCTGGGACACACTGGTCAAGCAGATTTGTGCCGACGGCAGCGCCCAGGCCCTGGTGCGCGAACTGGCCATGCAGGCCGGGCTGCTTGCCGTCGACGACAGCACCGAACCGCCGACCTGGCAGCTGCAGGTTGAACGCGAGATGCTGCGCAACCCGGCGCTGCAGGACAAGCTGCGCGGCGCGCTGGTGGCGGCGCTGGGTCAGGAAGTCCAGCTTGGCGTTGTGGCTGGCAGCCCGGGCGACACTCCCGCCCGCCGCGACGCTGCCGAGCGCCAGCGCCGCCAGGCCGAGGCCGAAGCGGTGATCCACGGCGACCCCGTGGTGCAGCAGCTGCTGGTCCAGTACAAGACAGCACGCATCGTGCCCGGCTCGATCAGGCCGGTTTCCGTATCCCCCACTACCGAACAAGGACCACAGCCATGATGAAGGGCCAACTCGCGGGCTTGATGAAACAAGCCCAGGCGATGCAGGACAACATGAAGAAGGCCCAGGACGAACTGGCGCTGATGGAGGTCGATGGCCAGAGCGGCGCCGGCCTGGTGAAGGTCACGATGACCTGCAAGCACGACGTCAAGCGCGTCGTCATCGACCCCAGCTTGCTCGCCGACGACAAGGACATGCTCGAAGATCTGGTCGCTGCCGCATTCAACGATGCCGTGCGCCGGGCCGAGGAAGTCAGCGCCGAGAAGATGGGCAAGCTCACCGCTGGCCTGCCGCTGCCGCCGGGCATGAAGTTCCCGTTCTGATGACGTCCGAGGCGGCGCTCGAAGGCCTGATCGAGGCCCTTCGCCGCTTGCCTGGCGTGGGCCAGAAGTCGGCCCAGCGCATGGCCTTCCACCTGTTGCAGCACGATCGCGACGGTGCGCGCCGTCTGGCCGGGGCCTTGACCCATGCAGTGCAGCAGATGCGCCATTGCCAGCGTTGCCACACCTTCACCGAAAACGAGATCTGCAGCACCTGCAGCGATCCACGGCGCAACCCGCGGCTGCTGTGCGTGGTCGAAACCCCGGCCGACCAGGCTGCGCTGGAACGCAGCAACAGCTATCAGGGCCTGTACTTCGTGCTGATGGGCCGCATCAGCCCGCTCGATGGCCTGGGTGTCGATGCCATAGGCGCGGTGCCGCTGCTGGAGCGCGCTGTCGATGGCGTGGTCGAGGAAGTGATCCTGGCCACCGGCTTCACCGCCGAGGGTGAAGTCACGGCCCACGCCTTGGCGCAGGCCTTGAAGGCGCGTGGACTGAAGGTGACGCGGCTCGCGCGTGGCGTACCGGCCGGCAGCGAGCTGGAGTATGTCGACCTGGGCACCCTGGCCCACGCCCTGGGGGACAGGCGCTGAAGACCCGTGAAGCGCCCGCCGGCGCCTGAGTTCAGGCGGTGTCGGGATGGGCCATCTCGGCCGCCAGGGTCGGGCCGGGCGCCGGCGCTGTGCTCGAAGGCGCCAACGGGTCCAGCGCCAGCAGCATCTCCCGGAACGTGCTGGCCGCCGCAGAGAGCTTCTTCTGCGCGCGATGAAGCACGTACCACTGCCGAATCAGCGGAAATCCTTCCACCGGCAGCACCACCAGATGACCGGTCTGCAGTTCGAGTTCGATGGTTTGCAGCGACACCACCCCCAGGCCCAGACCGGCCCGCACGGCCTGCTTCAGCGCTTCGTTCGTGCCGCATTCGCAGCCTGCCCGGTAAGTGACGCGCTGTGCCGCGAAGTGGCGTTCCAGGGTCGCCCGGGTGCCTGAGCCGGCCTCGCGCACGACCAGGGTCTCCTCCACCATGCGCTTGAGCGTCACGCTTGGCAGCTGCGCCAGCGCGTGCCCGGGCGCAGCGATCACCACCAGCGGGTTGAGCATGAAATGCTGGGCCACGAGATCCTGACTCTGCGGTGGCTGCCCGGTGATGGCCAGGTCGGTGCGGTTGTCGCTGAGCGCCGACAGCACCGACTCGCGGTTGGCCACCTGCAGGCTGACACGCACGCCGGGATGCATGCGGTTGAAGTCGGCGATCAGGCTCGGCAGGAAATAGTTGGCGGTGGACACCACGGCCAGGCGCAGCAGCCCGCGTTCGAGGCCGCGGAACTGGTCCATGGCGGCGTTCAGGCCGATCATGCGCGTGGCGATCTCGCGGGCATGCCAGTGCAGTTCCTGGCCGGCTTCGGTCAGGAACATGCGCTTGCCCACCTGTTCCAGCAGCGGCAGGCCGATCTGTTCCTCGAGCTGCTTCATCTGCATGGACACCGCGGGCTGGGTCAGGTGCAGCTCGTTGGCGGCACGCGAGATCGAACCGTTGCGGGCCACCGCGTCGAAGATGCGCAGGTGGCGCAAGGTGATGTGCATGCCGCTCAAGATGCCTGCCCGGTGTGCCTTGACCCGATCCCGCCGCGGTGTGCAGCGTCGCCGCGGGCCTGGTGTTCGACGGCCCTCATGCGGCAGCGGCCACGGCGCCGAGCGTGGCCGATGCCTGCAGCGCCACGCTGCCATCGGGACCCAGGGCCCGCAGGCCCACCGTGTCCTGTTCCGGCGTGGCCTGGAGATGCACCGGTCCCAGGTCGAACAAGGGCGCCAGGCCGCGAAAGCTGAAGGCCAGCACCGGCCGGGACGTGGACTGCCGCACCAATTGCAGCAGCAGCACGGCCGTCAGCGGGCCGTGCACCACCAGGCCAGGGTAGCCCTCGACCTCGGCGGCGTAGGCGCGGTCGTAATGGATGCGGTGGGCGTTGAAGGTGAGCGCCGAGAACCGGAACAGCAGCCGCGTGTCGGGCTGGACCGTGCGCGACCAGCTGCCTGCGGGCGGTGGGGGCAGCGCCTTGGCCTGCGGTGCCAGCACGGGCGCGCCGGGTTCGCGGTAGACGATGTCCTGTTCTTCCTGCAGGCACAGCACGCCGTCCTGCAGGGTGCGGTAGGCCACGGTGACGAAGGCCAGGGCGCCGGTCTTGCCCGACTTCATCACCACGTCCTGGACCCGCCCCTCGCGCCGTGCCGGCACGCCCACGCGCAGCGGCTGATGCACCTGGATGCGGGCGCCGGCGAACATGCGACGCGGGTAGGGAATGGGCGGCAGAAAACCGCCGCGCCGGGGGTGGCCGTCGGCGTCCAGAGCCGACTGCGGCGCCCGCGGCAGGAAGTAGAACCAGTGCCAAGGTAGCGGAAGCGGCTGGCCTGCGACCAGGGCAGGCTCGGCTTCGTCCAGCATCGCCTGGGCGGCCAGCGCCTGCACCGGGGAGATCGGGTCGTCGACCTGCTCGGTGCGGCCGATCCATTCGCGGAAGTCCGTATCCATCAGCGTTTCCTATGCTGGCTTCAGAAAGTTCGCGGATTCGCGCGGGATTCCACGCGGCCGGCTTTGGCGGCGCGGAATCTAAGCTCGTTGCACTCGGACCCGCATCGATATGGCGCCGACGCGATCCTGATGGAGCAAGCCCTTGAGCGCAACCGGACCAACACCTGATAGCCCCGACACGGCGGCCCGCCCCCTGGATGGCGTTCGCGTCATCGACGTGGGCAACTTCCTCGCAGGGCCCTATGCGGCAACGATCCTGGGCGAATTCGGCGCCGAGATCATCAAGGTCGAGCACCCCGAGGGCGGCGACCCGATGCGCCGCTTCGGCACGGCCACGGCCCGGCCCGATGCCACCCTGAAGTGGCTGAGCGAAAGCCGCAACAAGAAGTCGGTCACCTGCGACCTGCTGCAGCCCGAGGGCGTGGACCTGTTCCTGAAGCTGGTCGCCAAGTCGGACGTGCTGGTCGAGAACTTCCGCCCCGGCACGATGGAAAGCTGGGGCCTGGGCTGGGACGTGTTGCACGCCGCCAACCCCAAGCTCGTGATGCTGCGTGTCACCGGTTACGGCCAGACCGGCCCCTACCGCCGCCGTTCGGGCTTTGCCCACATCGCCCAGGCTTTCGGCGGTTTGAACTACCTGGCCGGCTACCCCGGCGAGACCCCGGTGCTGCCCGGCACCGTGCCCTTGGGCGACTACATCGCCAGCCTGTTCGGTGCCGTGGGCGTGATGATCGCGCTGCGGCATGCCGAAAACACCGGGCGCGGCCAGGTGATCGACGTCGGCATCTACGAGGCCGTGTTCCGCGTGCTCGAGGAGATCGCCGCGTCCTATGGCCTGCATGGCAAGGTGCGCGAACGCGAAGGCTCTGGCAGCTTCGTGGCCTGCCCGCATGGCCACTTCCGCAGCAGCAACGGCAAGTGGATCGCGATTGCCTGCACCACCGACAAGATGTGGGAACGCCTGGCCGTGGCCATGGGCCGGCCCGAGCTCGCATCGGACGAGATGTACGGCCCGCAGCGCAAGCGCCTGGCAGCGCGCGACGAGGTCAACCGCATCGTCACCGAATGGGTCGGCGCCCGTGACCGCACCGAGGTGCTGGAACGCTGCCTGGCCGAGGAAGTGCCGGCCGGCAAGGTGAATTCGATCGCCGACATCTTTGCCGACGAACACTTCCAGGCGCGCGGCAATCTCGCCAGGATTGCAGCGGGCGAACTCGGCGAGGTCGTGCTGCCGGGTGTCGTGCCCAGGTTGTCGGCCACGCCGGGGCGCATCGAACACCTCGGGCCAGCTCTGGGCAGCGCCAACGCCGACGTGCTGGGCGGGCTGCTCGGCCTGCATGCCGAGGAAATCGGCAAGCTGCGGCGCCAGCGCGTCGTCTGAAGGGAAGCGCCATGAGCCAAGCCGCCAGTTCGTCCACCTCCTCCTCGTCATTCGCCGCTCCGGGCGACAAGCCGGCCCTGCACGGGCTGCGCGTGATCGACATCGCCACCGTCATCGCCGCGCCGTACTGCGCCACCCTGCTCGGCGAATTCGGCGCCGACGTGCTGAAGCTCGAGCATCCCGACGGCGGCGACGCGCTTCGCCGCTTCGGCACGCCTTCGCAGCGCGGCGACACGCTCACCTGGCTGAGCGAGGGGCGCAACAAGCGCTCGATGACGATCGACCTGCGCACGCCCGAAGGTGCCGAAGTCTTCAAGCAGCTGATCGCCAAGACCGACGTGCTGTGCGAGAACTTCCGCACCGGCACGCTCGAGAAATGGGGGCTGGGCTGGGACGTGCTGAAGGCCATCAACCCCGGCCTGGTGATGCTGCGCGTCACCGGCTATGGCCAGACCGGGCCCTACAAGGACCGCCCCGGGTTCGCCCGGGTGGCGCATGCGGTGGGCGGCATCGCCTACCTGGCGGGCATGCCCAAGGGCACCCCCGTGACGCCGGGCTCGACCACGCTCGGCGACTACATGACCGGCCTCTTCGGCTGCCTGGGCGTGCTGATGGCGCTGCACCACAAGGAACGCACCGGCGAAGGCCAGTTTGTCGATGCGGCGCTGTACGAATCGGTGTTCCGCTGCACCGAGGAACTGGCGCCGGCGTTCGCGATGTTCGGCATCGTGCGTGAACGTGCGGGCTCTTCGCACAACGACTTCGCGGTGCCGCACGGCCACTTCGCCACCAAGGACGGCAAGTGGGTGGCCATCTCCTGCGCCACCGACCTGCTGTTCGAACGCCTGGCCCGGGCGATGGGCCGTGCCGAACTGGCATCCGACGACTTCTACGGCGCCCAGACCATGCGCCTGGCGCACAAGCACGACGTCAACGAGATCGTGCGCGACTGGTGCGGCTCGATGACGCGCGAAGAGGTGCTGCAGCGGTGCTATGCCACCGACACCCCGGCCGGGCCGCTGAACAACATCGCCGACATCTTCGGCGACCGCCAGTTCCACGCCCGCCGCAACCTGATGACGATGGACGCGCCCGACACCGGTGAAACCATCATCGTGCCTTCGCCGGTGCCGCGCCTGTCGGAAACGCCCGGCACCGTGCGCAGCCTCGGGCCCAAGCTGGGCGAGCACACCGACGAGATCCTGCGCGAGGTGCTGGGCTACGACGACACGCAGATCGCCCGGCTGCGCGATCGCAAGGCCGTCTGAATGGGCACGCTCTCGCCCCAGGCCGGTGGCGGCATCCTGCAGGGCCTGCGCATCGTCGAGGGCTCGGCCTTCGTCGCCGCGCCGCTGGGTGGCATGAGCCTGGCGCAGCTGGGCGCCGACGTCATCCGCTTCGACCCCATCGGCGGTGGGCTCGACCATCATCGCTGGCCGGTCACGGCCGAAGGCCGCTCGCTGTTCTGGGCCGGCCTGAACAAGGGCAAGCGATCGATCGCCGTCGACATCCGCCAGCCGCGCGGGCAGGAATTGCTCACGGCATTGATCACCGCGCCCGGCGCCGACGCGGGCCTCTTCAGCACCAACTTCCCGGCCCGCGGCTGGCTGGCCTACGACAAGCTCAGCGCCCACCGCGCCGACCTCATCATGGTCAACCTGCTGGGCCGGCGCGACGGTGGCTCCGAGGTCGACTACACCGTCAACCCGCAGCTGGGCTTCCCGGCGCTGACCGGGCCCAGCGGCAGCCAGGAGCCCGTCAACCATGTCTTCCCGGCCTGGGACGCGATTGCCGGCCAGATGATCGCCACTGCGCTGCTGGCCGCCCTGCGCCACCGCGACCGCCACACCCAGGGCCAGCTCGTGACGCTGGCGCTGAAGGACGTGGGCCTGGCCATGCTGGGCCACCTGGGGCTGATTGCCGAAGCGCAGCTGGGAGGGGTCGACCGCCCGCGTTACGGCAACCACCTCTTCGGTGCCTTCGGCCGCGACTTCCTCACCCGCGACGGTGAACGCGCGATGGTGGTGGGCCTGACCGACATGCAATGGCGCTGCCTGCTCAACGCCACCGGCCTGGCCGACCAGGTGGCCGCGCTGGGCCGCGAGCTTCAGGTCGACCTCTCGCTGGAAGGCCGCCGCTTCGAAGCCCGCGAGGCGCTGTCGGCCTTGTTCGAGCCCTGGTTCGCCGAACGCAGCCTGGAGGAAGTGCGGGTGGCCTTCGAGGCGCACCGCGTCACCTGGGGCCCCTACCGACAGGTCACCCAGGCCCTGGCCCAGGACCCCGACCTGTCCACCGCCCACCCGATGTTCAGCCTGCTGGACCAGCCCGGCATCGGCAGCTACCTGGCGCCGGCCACGCCGCTGGAATTCAGCCAGGTCCCGCGCCTGCCGGCCCGGCCGGCGCCGCGCCTGGGCGAACACACCGACGAGATCCTGCTCGACCTGCTGGGCCTGCCCGCGCACGAAGTGGGCGCCCTGCACGACGCCGGCATCGTGGCCGGCCCGGAACACTGACAACACCGCACGGAGACCCCCCCTTGAAGCTGCCGAACAACTTCTACAAGCCTTTGGCCATCGGCGCTCCCGCCCCCTGGCGCGAGAGGCCGGTGCGGCCTGAACGCGTGGTGCACTTCTTCCCGCCCCACATCGAGAAGATCCGCGCCCGCCTGGGCGACACCGCGCGCCAGGTCGACGTGCTCTGCGGCAACCTCGAAGACGCGATTCCCATCGACGCCAAGGACGCGGCGCGCCAGGGTTTCATCGACGCCGTCGGCAGTACCGACCTGGGTGACACCGCCGTCTGGGTGCGCGTGAACTGCCTGAACAGCCCCTGGCTGCTCGACGACCTGGCGCAGATCGTCGCGGCCGTCGGCAACCGCGTCGACGCGGTGATGATTCCCAAGGTCGAAGGCCCCTGGGACATCCATTTCGTCGACCAGTACCTGGCGCTGCTGGAAGCCCGCCACGGCGTGACCAAGCCCATCATGATCCACGCGCTGCTCGAAACCGCGCAGGGCGTGAACAACGTCGAACTCATCGCCAGTGCCAGCCCGCGCATGCACGGCATGAGCCTGGGTCCGGCCGACCTGGCGGCCTCGCGCGGCATGAAGACCACCCGGGTCGGTGGCGGCCACCCGTTCTACGGCGTGCTGGCCGATCCGGCCGCTGACGCGCCCGGTTCAGAGACCCCACGCGCCTTCGCCCAGCAGGACCTCTGGCACTACACCCTGGCGCGCATGGTCGACGCCTGTGCCGCCAGCGGCATCGGCGCGTTCTACGGCCCCTTCGGCGACCTGAAGGACGAAGCCGGCTGCGAAGCCCAGTTCCGCAACGCCTTCATCATGGGCTGCAGCGGCGCCTGGTCGCTGGCGCCGAACCAGATCGCCATTGCCCGCCGCGTCTTCAGCCCCGCCGTCCACGAGGTGCTGTTCGCCAAGCGCATCCTCGAAGCCATGCCCGACGGCACGGGCGTGGCCACCATCGACGGCAAGATGCAGGACGACGCCACCTGGAAGCAGGCCAAGGTGATGGTCGACCTGGCGCGCCTCTTGGCGCGCAAGGACGCCGACCTGGCAGCGGCCTACGGTCTTTGAAGGCGCAGCAAATGGCCACCAAGACCCGCGCCGGCAACTTCTTCGAGGACTTCCGCCTCGGCCAGGCCATCGTGCATGCGCCGCCGCGCACCGTCACGGTGGGCGACGTCGCGGCCTACACGGCCCTGTTCGGTGGCCGCTTCGCCGTCAACTCTTCCGACCCTTTCGCCCGCAGCCTGGGCCTGCCCGGCGCGCCGCTCGATTCGATGCTGGCTTTCCACCTGGTGTTCGGCCGCACCGTGGCCGACGTGTCCCTGAACGCCGTGGCCAACCTGGGCTATGCCGGCTGCCGTTTCGGCGTACCGCTTTTCCCTGGCGACACCCTGGTCAGCGACAGCCGCGTCATCGGCCTGAAGGCCAACCGCGACGGCAAGACCGGCGTCGTCTACGTGCAGTCCACGGGCGTCAACCAGCATGGGCAGACCGTGCTCGACTACATGCGCTGGGTGATGGTGCGCAAGCGCGACCCCGAAGCCCCGAACCCTGAAGCCGTGGTGCCGGAGCTGCCGCCCAGCGTGCCGGTGGCCGACCTGCATTGCCCCTTCGTGGTGGGCCCGGCCGGTTACGACACCGCCCGCGCCGGCAGCGAATTCCTCTGGGACGACTACGCGGTGGGCGAACGCATCGACCACATCGACGGCACCACCATCGAGGAAGCCGAACACATGCTGGCCACGCGCCTGTACCAGAACACGGCCAAGGTCCACTTCAACCAGCACGTGGAACGCGAAGGTCGCTTCGGCAAGCGCATCGTCTACGGCGGCCACGTCATCAGCATCGCGCGCGCACTGTCGTACAACGGCCTGGCCAACGGCCTGGGCATCGCCGCCATCCACGGAGGCAAGCACGTGGCGCCCAGTTTTGCCGGCGACACGCTGTATGCCTGGTCCGAGGTGCTGGCCAAGGACAGCTTGCCGGGGCGCAGCGACATTGCAGCGCTGCGCATCCGCACCGTGGCCACCAAGGACCGCGCGGCCCATGACTTTCCGGGCCACGACAGCACCGCCCCCGCCGACCCCGCGGTGGTGCTCGACATCGACTACTCACTTTTGATGCCCCGCCGCGCATGAACGCCATGACCGCCACTGCTTCTGCCCCTGCCGCCGCCGCCGTGCCCCAGGCCCACAACAATCCCATCCGCAGCCGGGCCGAGTGGGAGCAGCAGCGCGCCGCCGCACTGGCCGACCCGGGTGCGTTCCACGGCGCCATCGCGCGGCGGCAGATCCACTGGTTCGTGGCCTCGCAAGGCCAGCACGGGGCCTGGCTGAGCTACGACGACGCCCGCCAGCGCTGGACCGGCTGGGACGCACGCAGCGGCGCCGCCGTGGTCGCCGACCTGGGCGCCGGCTTCGAACCCTGGGACCGCGCCTTCGACGACAGCGACCCGCCGCACTGGAAATGGTTCTCCGGCGGCTGCACCAATGCCTGTTTCAACGAGGTCGACCGCCATGTGCTGGCCGGCTTCGGCGCCGAAACCGCCTTCTTCTTCGAAGGCGACCGCTGGGACATGTCGCAGGACGGCGGACGCGGCGCGCCTGTGGACGCGCACGCCATCAGCCGCAAGCTGCTGCTGCTGGAAACCGCGAAATGCGCTCTGGCCTTGCAGGCCCTGGGCCTGAAGGCCGGTGACCGCATCGCGCTGAACCTGCCGAACATCCCCGCCCAGCTGTACTGGACCGAAGCCGCCAAGCGCCTGGGCGTGGTCTACACCCCGGTGTTCGGCGGCTTCTCCGACAAGACTCTGTCCGACCGCATCCACGACGCCGGCGCGCGCGTGGTCATCACGGCCGACGGCGGCTACCGCAACGCGCAGATCGTGCCGTTCAAGACCGCCTACACCGATCCGGCGCTGGACGATTACGTGCCGGTGAGCACGGTGCGTGCGGTCATCGCGCCGCGCCTGGGCCAGCTGGGCCTGGACGACGCCGACGTGCAGCAGGTGCTGGCCACGGTGACCGAAACCCTGGCCGGCGAAGTGACGGTACAGCGCAGCGACGCCATGCGCGGCGTCGGCCGCGCGCTGGGCGAACTGGGCCGCAACGGGCGGCTGAACGCGGCCCAGGCCTCGCGCGTGCGCACCGCCGTGGCCGAGGCCCTGGTGGCCACGCCGCAGCGTGTTCAGGCCGTGGTGGTGGTGCGCCACACGGCACAGGCCGACCTGGTGTGGCGCGCAGAGCGCGACCGCTGGAGCCACGAGCTGACCGACGCTGCCACGGCAGAACTGTTGTCCGCCGCACGTGCTGCCGGCTTCGCCGTCGACAGCGAAGCCGCACTGCTGGCCCTGCCCGACGCCGACTTCGTGCGTGCCATCTGGTCGGCCGCACCGCCGGTGCCGCTGGACGCGGAATTCCCGCTCTTCTTCATCTATACCTCGGGCTCCACCGGCAAGCCCAAGGGCGTGGTGCACGTGCACGGCGGCTACACCGCGGGCGTGGCCTACACCATGTCGGTGGCCTTCGACGCCCGCCCGGGCGACGTGGTCTATGTCGTGGCCGACCCCGGCTGGATCACCGGCCAGAGCTACATGCTCAGCGCCACCATGACCACGCGCTGCACCGGCGTGCTGGGCGAAGGCGCACCCACCTTCCCGCATGCCGGGCGTTATGCCTCGATGATCGAACGCTACCAGGTGCGCATCTTCAAGGCCGGCGTCACCTTCCTGAAGACGATCATGGCCGACGCGCAGAACGCGCGCGACGTGCAGCAGTACGACCTGCGCACGCTGCGCGTGGCCACCTTCTGCGCCGAACCCACCAGCCCGGCGGTGCAGCAGTTCGGCATGGACCTGATGACGCCGCAGTACATCAACAGCTACTGGGCCACCGAACACGGCGGCATGGTCTGGACGCACTTCTACGGCAACGCCGACTTCCCGCTGCGGGCCGACGCCCACACCTACCCGCTGCCCTGGATCCACGGCGACGTGTGGATCGAGGACGCCGGCGCGCCGGCCGAAGCCGTGACGCCTTTCGGCCGCACCCGGGCCGCTGGCGGCGTGGCCTGGCGCCCGGCCGAGGAAGGCGAGAAAGGCGAAATCATCATCGCCGCGCCTTACCCCTATCTGGCGCGCACGGTGTGGGGCGACGCCGAGAACTTCGTTGTTGCCGACGGCCGCGTGCAGAACGGCTGGAAGGGCGACGGCCAGCGCTGGCACAGCACCTACTGGGCGCGCTGGCGCGGCACCTGGGCCTACACCCAGGGCGACTTCGCGGTGCGCTACGGCGACGGCAGCTTCAGCCTGCACGGCCGCAGCGACGACGTCATCAACGTCAGCGGCCACCGCATGGGCACCGAGGAAATCGAAGGCGCCATCCTGCGCCACAAGTCGCTGGACCCCGACAGCCCCGTGGGCAACGTCATCGTGGTCGGCGCACCGCACCGCGAAAAGGGCCTCACGCCACTGGCCTTCGTCAAGCCCACCGCCGGCCGCAAGATCACCCAGGACGACCGGCGCAGGCTGAGCGAACTGGTGCGTTCGGAAAAAGGCGCGGTGGCCGTGCCCAGCGACTTCATCGAAGTCAGCCAGTTCCCGGAGACGCGCAGCGGCAAGTACATGCGGCGCATGGTGCGGGCGCTGGTGGAGGACTCCGAGGTCGGCGATGCGTCGACGCTGAAGAATCCCGAATCGATCGACGAGCTGCGGCGCGTCATCGGCGACTGGAAGCGCAAGCAGCAGCTGGCCGACGAGCAGCAGATGTTCGAGCGCTATCGCTACTTCACGGTTCAGTTCAACAGCGTGGGCACGCACCGGGTGGCCACCGTGACCGTGACCAACCCGCCCGTCAACGCGCTGAACGAGCGTGCGCTGGACGAGCTGACCGTCGTCGTCGAACACCTGTCGCGGCGCGACGACGTGGCCGCCGTGGTATTCACCGGCCAGGGCACGGCCAGCTTCGTGGCCGGTGCCGACATCCGGCAGCTGCTGGAAGACATCCGCAACATCGATGAGGCCCGCGCGCTGCCCAACAACGCCCACCTGGCCTTCCGCAAGATCGAACGAATGAACAAGCCCTGCATCGCGGCCATCCAGGGCGTGGCGCTGGGTGGCGGCATGGAATTCGCGCTGGCCTGCCACTGGCGCATCGCCGAGCCGACCTCGCGCTTCGGCCAGCCCGAGATTCGCCTGCGCCTGCTGCCGGGTTACGGCGGCACGCAAAGGCTGCCCCGGCTGCTGGCCTCGCGCCGCGGGGCGGAAGGCCTGCGCGATGCCCTCGACATGATCCTGGGCGGGCGCAACATCAGCGGCGACGAAGCGCTGGTCGTGGGCGTGGTCGACGAACTCGCCGGCGCTTCGAGCGACGTGCTGTCGGCCGCCCATGCGCGCATTCGCGACTACCTGCTCGACCGCGAAGGCAGCACCCTGGGACGGGCGCTGCGCGAGCGGCAGGAGATGCTGGAAGAGTGGTCGCAGCCCGGACCGCCGGTACTCGATGCCGTGCTCGCCGACGCGCACCTGCAGCAGGTGCACGCGCAGCTGGAGTGGGCCGGCCGCGCCGGCGCGCGTGATCGCGCGCTCGAGGCCATCCGCACCGGCTGGACGCAAGGTCTGGACGCCGGCCTGGCGATCGAGGCCGAGCTGTTCGCACAGGCCGTGGTCGACCCCGAAGGTGGCAAGACCGGCATCGAGCAGTTCATGCAGAAGAAGAGCCCGGCGCTGCCCACCCGGCGCGGCACGGTGCGCGTGGTCGAAGAGCAGGGCGGCTGGATCGAGGAGCAGTTGGCCGACGGCAGGCTGTTGCCGCGGGGTTCGCCGTTCTACCCGGGCATCACGCCGCTGCCGGCCTGGCAATACGGCTTCGGCGTGCCGCGCGACCCGGCCACCGGCGAACCGCGTTTCGGCGAACCGAAGAAGAGCGAGGTCGAGCTCATCGTGCCGGTGGAGCCGCCGCTGCCGAACGAGGCCTTGGTCTACATGTTGGCCTCGGAAGTGAACTTCAACGACATCTGGGCGCTCACGGGCATTCCCGTCTCGCCTTTCGACAACCACGAGGAAGACGTGCAGGTCACCGGTTCCGGCGGCGTCGCCCTGGTGGCGGCGCTGGGCAGCGAGGCCAAGCGCGAGGGCCGGCTCAAGGTTGGCGATCTGGTCGCGGTGTATTCGGGCCAGACCGACCTGCTCAGCCCGCTGGCCGCGCGCGACCCCATGTACGTGGGCTTCTCGATCCAGGGCTACGAAACCCGCACCGGCAGCCACGCCCAGTTCCTGGTGACGCAGGCGCCGCAGCTGCACCCGCTGCCGCCCGACCTGACGCTGGAGCAGGCCGGGTCCTACATCCTGAACCTGGGCACGATCGTGCGCGCGCTGTTCACGACCCTGCGCATCGCCCCCGGCAAGTCGCTGTTCGTCGAAGGCGCGGCCACCGGCACCGGGCTCGAGGCGCTGAAGAGTGCCATGCGCGCAGGCCTGGCGGTCACCGGCGGTGTTTCGAGCCCGGCGCGCGCCGAGTTCGTGAAGACCCAGGGCGCCCAGGGCGCTCTCGACCGCACCGACGCACGCTTCGCCGGCCTGTACACGCCGGTGCCCGAGGACGCCCCGGCGGCCTGGGAAGCCGCTGGCGCGCCTCTGCTCGACGAGTACCGGCGCCAGAACGGCGGCCGGCTGGCCGACTATGCCGTCTCGCACGCCGGCGAAACCGCCTTCCCGCGCAGCTTCCAGCTGCTGGGCGAAGGCGGCACGCTGGCGTTCTACGGCGCTTCGTCGGGCTACCACCTCACCTTCGTCGGCAAGCCCGGCAGTGCCGCGCCGGAAACCATGCTGCAGCGCTGCGGCGCCCGTGCCGGCGAGGCGGTGCTGTTGTACTACGGTGTCGACGGCAACGCCCTGCTCGACGCCACCGGGCTGGAGATGGTCGAGGCCGTGCGCGCCATCGGGGCCCGTGCGGTGGTGGCCACCGCCACCGACGCCCAGCGCGAGTTCGTGCAGTCCCTGGGCTTCGAGGACGCGGTGGCCGGTGTCATCTCGCTCGAAGACATCCGCCGCCGCCAGGGCCAGGCCTTCGACTGGCCGCGCACCATGCCGCGGCTGGCCGATGCCAAGCGCGACATCGAAAGCTTCCGCCATGGCGTGCGCGACTTCCAGGACCGCACGCTCAAGCCCTTTGGCGCGGCCGTGGGCGCGCTGCTGCGCAGCCCGGACAACCCGCGCGGCGCGCCCGACCTGATCCTGGAACGCGCCGGTCACGACGCGCTGGGTGTCAGCACCGCCCTGGTCAAGCCCTTCACCGGCCGCGTCGTCTATTGCGAAGAGATGGCCGGTCGCCGCTATGCGTTCTATGCGCCGCAGGTCTGGACGCGGCAGCGCCGCATCCTCATGCCCACGGCCAGCATATTGGGCACCCACCTGTGCAACGCCTTCGAAGTGACGCGCATGAACGACATGGTCTCGGCCGGCCTGCTGGACGTCACCGAGCCCACCGTCGTGCCCTGGCAAGACCTGCCCACGGCCCACCAGGCCATGTGGGACAACCGCCACCAGGGCGCGAACTACCTCGTCAACCACGCCTTGCCCACGCCGGGACTGCGCAGCCGCGACGCCCTGTTCGAAGCCTGGGCTGCGGGTGAACGGGCCTGAACCTCGCCCGATCCCCGCTGACCTGCCCGACCACCCCCATCAGACAAGCACCCGGAGAATCCCCATGGCCAACAAGAAGGCAGCCGCAGCACCGGCACCTGCCACCACCGCCAACGGCCGCCTGGCCGGCAAGGTGGCGCTCATCACCGGCGCCGCCGGCAACCTGGGCAGCGAGATCGTTCGCCACTACTTGCGCCAGGGTGCCACGGTCGTGCTGTCCGGGCGTACCCAGTCTCGGCTGAACGCTGCGCTCGATGCCGCCCTGACCGAAACCGGGGCCTCGCCCACGCAGGCCGACAGCGTGGTGATGGACGGCGCCGACGCCGACAGCGTGCGCAGCGGCATCGCGCAGATCATGGCCCGCCATGGCCGGCTGGACATCCTGGTGAACAACGCCGGCTCGGCCGGGCCGCGCCAGCCGCTGGAAAAGGTGCCGCTGACCGACGAGGAACTGGAAGAACTGAAGTCCGCGGGTTCCACTGACACCGAAACCCTGGCACAGGCCACGCGCAACATCCTCGGTGTGTCCTGGAACATGCTGCGAGCAGCCGCACCCGTGCTGCAGCCGGGTGCGTCTGTCATCAACGTCTCGACCATCTTCTCGCGCACCCAGTACTACGGCCGCACGGCCTACGTGGTGCCCAAGGCGGCGCTGAACGCGCTGTCGCGCCAGCTGTCGGAAGAACTGGGCGAGCGTGGCATCCGCGTCAACACCGTCTTCCCGGGACCCATCCGCAGCGAGCGCATCCGCAGCGTCTTCGCCAGCATGGACCAGCTCAAGGGTGCCGAACCGGGCAGCACGGCCAATGAATTCTTCGGCCTGATGACGCTGCAGCGCCCCATCGACGGCGAGCCGCCGCGCAAGGACTTTCCGGTCCCCACCGACATCGCCCACACCTGCGTGTTCCTGGGCAGCGACGAATCGGCCGCCTTCAACGGCCACGACTTCGAAGTCACCCATGGCATGCGCGTGCGCAAGGAAAGCCGCAGCACCTGGGTGAGCCGCCCCACCATGCGCAGCGTCGACGCCCAGGGCCAGACCGTGCTGGTGGCCGCCGGCGACCAGGTGGACGACGCGGTGGGCATTGCCCTGCTGCTGGCCGAGGTGGGCGCACACGTGGTGCTGGGCCTGGCGCGCGAGTCCAGTTGCGCCGCCGCGCGCGAACGCCTGGCCGGCCGCCGCAGCGACCAGCGCATCGACGTGCGCCGTTTCGATCGCGTCGACCCGGGTTCAATGGAAGCCGCGCTCAGCGAAGACCATGGCGGCCCGATCACCGGTGCTGTGATCCTGCCGGCCCATGGTTCAGACCGCTTCACCGGCAGCCTGGGCGGGGCCAGCGACGCCGACATGGATGCCTTCGTCGACGAGGAACTGGGTGGCGCCATTGCCGTGGCGCGCATGCTCAGCCGCTACTGGAAGGAACGCAAAGACCTGCGGCAGGAACCGCGCTTCGTGTTCGTCACGAACGGGGCCAGTCCGGGCCCGATGGGCAGCGACGTCGACGGCGACAACGCCGACGTCGAAGGTGGCCTGCCCTGGGCCAACCTGCTGCGCTCGGCGACCGAGGAGCTCATCCGCGTCTGGCGCGACGAGAGCGAGGTCGACGTGCGCCTGGGCCGCCGCAGCTTCCGCGAATGGGGCAACCAGATCATCCGCTACGACAACCGCGAAGCCGAGAGCCTGCCCTTCACCGCCGGCCATGCCGCGCGGCTGCTGTTCAAGGAACAGCGCATCCGCCAGGTCAACCTGTACCTGCCCACCAGCATCGCCGAAGCCAGCGGCGCCCGCCGCGCCACGGTGGGCTTCACGGAGAACCTGGCCGGCCTGCACATCGGCAAGGTGGCGCTGATCACCGGCGGCTCGGCTGGCATCGGCGGTGCCGTGGGCCGCCTGCTGGCCCTGGGTGGCGCCCGGGTGATGCTGGCGGCGCGCCGCGAAAGCGAACTGCAGGCCATGCGCGAGCGCATCGTCGGCGAACTCGAGGACATCGGCTATTCCGCGCCCGAGCGCCGAGTCGGCATCCTGCCCGGCGTGGACGTGGGCCAGCTCGAAACGCTGGCGCCTGCCGTGAAGGCCACCATCGCGGCCTTCGGCCGCATCGACTACCTGATCAACAACGCCGGCGTCTCGGGTGCCGAGGAGATGGCGGTGGACATGAGCCTGAAGGCCTGGACCGCCACGCTCGACGCCAACCTGGTGTCGAACTACGCCTTGCTGCACGAGGTGCTGCCGCTGATGAAGGCCCAGGGCAGCGGCTACGTGCTGAACGTGTCCAGCTTCTTCGGCGGCGAGAAGTACCTGGCCGTGGCCTACCCCAACCGCAGCGACTACGCCGTCAGCAAGGCCGGCCAGCGCGCCTTGGTGGAAAGCCTGGCGCGTTTCCTGGGCCCCGAAGTGCAGATCAACGCCATCGCCCCGGGCCCGGTGGAAGGCGAACGTCTGAAAGGCGTGGGCACGCGCCCCGGGCTGTTCGAACGCCGCGGCCGCCTGATCCTGGAAAACAAGCGCCTGAACTCGGTGCACAGCGCCGTCGTCAAGGCCCACCGCCGCGGCCAGAGCGTGGACACCCTGCTGCGCCGCCTGGCGGCCAACGACGTGGCCGAACTGGCGATGGACGGCGACGCCCCGCGCGAACTGCGCGACCTGGCCCTGGCCTGCCACAAGGAACGTGTGGAGCACTGCAACTGGGGCAGCTACCTCGTCAACGAGTCGATCGCGCAGCGCCTGCTGGCGCGGCTGCGGTTGGGTGGCCTGCTGCTGGACAACAGCGACTGGCAGGACCGCGCCGACACCGGCTGGCTGAAGCGGCTGCCCGGCGACGACAAGCCCTACCTGCCGCCGCAAAGCGTGCAGACCGAGGCGGCCAAGGTGCGCAATGGCGTGCTGTCGCTGCTGCACCTGGGCAAGATGCCCACCGAGACCGAGGTCGCGCTTGCCACCGTCTACTTCCTGGCCGACCGCGCCGTCAGCGGCGAGACCTTCATGCCTTCGGGCGGTCTCAGCCTGGAGCGTTCGATCACCGAGCGCGAACTCTTCGGCAGCGCCAAGCGCGAACGCCTGGAGATGATGCGTGGCCGCACCGTCTGGCTGATTGGCGAGCATCTGGTCGAGTACATGGCCGAAGCGGCACGGCAGCTGGTGGTGGAATGCCAGGTCGGCAGGCTGGTGGTGCTGGCCCAGACCGACGAGGGCGCCGCTGCGGTGCGCGCCGCGCTGCGCGACGTGCCGGCCAACCTGCTGCACACCGCCACCGTGGGCGCCGACCTGGAGGCCGGCATCGACCAGGCGCTGCGCGAGCATGGCTACCCGGCCACCATCGTGAGCACGCCTTTTGCGCCGCTGCCGGAAAAGCTGCTGGGCGGTGACGCCGGCAGTGCGCTGGACGCAGCCGAGTTCCGGCAGATGGTGCAGGACCAGCTGACGCACCACTTCCGCGTGGCGCGCAAGGCCAGCCTGATCGACGGCACGCAGCTGGTGCTGGTGTCGCCCGACGTGCCGGCCGGGGCCGACCCCACGGGCGCGGGCTTCGCCATGGCCAACTTCGTCAAGACCACGCTGCACGCCTTCACCGCCACGCTAGCGGTGGAGAACGAACGCCTGGTGCACGACGTGCCGGTCAACCAGATCAACCTGACCCGGCGTGCGCGCAGCGAAGAGCCGCGCAAGGAAAGCGAGCATCTGGAAGAAGTGCGGCGCTTCGGCCGCGCCGTGCTGCTGGCCGGTGCGCCGCTGCCCGACGCGGAAGACTCGCGCTACCGCTCGCGCATCTACCGCGGCATGGCCATCACGGTGTAGCGGCGGCGGGGCCGGCGGTCTGGCGGTTGCGACTGGCCCGGCCGACCCTGCACCAGCGGCAGGGGCGCTGGACGACGACCCGGCGTGGCATCGACCAGCGGCGAAAGCGCGGATGCGCATAGGAGATACGAAGGCCCTGGGGAAGGATGAAGACGGGCCTTCGACGGCCTGATGTGTCTGGAGTTGGCGCCCGTGCCGTAGCATCGAGCGGTGTCAGAAGGTCCTTGGAACGCTCACCAGGGGCGTTGGCGGTCTAGTTATCAGGGTTGGCCCGGATTCCGATCGTGCCGCGCCGAAGCGTCGAGCGGCACCGCCCCGGCTGCGGTTTGGCATTGCAGCCTATGGGGAGGTGTTTTTGACCGCCGGCGCGGCTCAGGCGGCGGCTCGAGTGTGAACTGGAGGTTTCCGTACGCGGCGACGATGCGGGGCGACGCCGTGTACCGCTGGAAGGGGCTGAGGTCAGCTCCCGTTCCGCCGATGGCCTGTCTGACATCCTGATAACGCCTGCAGAAGGTGGCCTCGACGAGGCCGTGACCGTGCTGCAGACACAGCGGTGGCCCGATTCGGTGCAAGCGCAGTCCCTATTGGCCTATCTTGAGGTTCGGTGTGGGCAAGCTGAGATACCCGGCTCATGACGAGGTCACCGGTACATCACCTCCCACGGGAAAAAGTGCCACGATGGCCTCGGTCAATGAACGTTACCAGGCATTCATCTCAACCAAGGACAACCGTACACCAAGGGCGTCGGACGTGGTCTGGCCAGCAAGCGCAACGGCCACGACCTGGGCATTTCCGAACATATCGTACGCAAGCACCGCGAGAACATCGCACGCAAGCTGGGCCTGCACAACACCGCCGAATTGGTGACCTGGACCATCCGCCACCGGCTGTAGGGCGGCACCGCTGGCGGCATGCGCTGGCTCGAGCATCCACACCCCGCAGCGAGCCCGGCAGCCTGGCCGGGCCCGGCCTCAGAACACGCGGGTCGTGCCGCGCAGAAAGTACATGGCAGCGTGTTTGCTCATGTCCTTGTGGTAGCGGTGGGCGTAGAAGTGCCAGTCGTCGACGCCGTCCGGCCGGTAGCCGAAGGTGGTGGACTTCAAGGCGAGTTCGCCATCGACGTCCTTCATGTAGTTCAACGGGCTGACCACCGCCACGTTGCCGTCAGCGCCGTGCTTGCGCGCGATGAGCGAGCGTTGCATGTCCCGCTGCATCTCGCGAGCCTTGTCCATGCCGAGCTGGGGCTCGAACTTGGCGCCGAAGGTGCCGGCATTGGCATGGGTGACGAAGCGCGTGCCACGCCCGGCATCGCTGCCCACGCCCAGGCTGCAGCCGTCCATCGTTGCCGTGAACATGAAGCGTGCGCGGTAGCCCACCGTGGTGCCATGGACGCTGTTGCCACGGTACGGACACCAGTAAGCCAGGATGCCGACGACCGAGCCCGAGGGCTTGAGCCGGTACACATTGAGCATGCGGCCCAGTTGCTTGCCAATGAGGTTGGGTGCATGTTCCAGCGTGAAGACATGCAGCCCGGACCGCATCTCGCCCTGGAACTCGGATACCAGGATGATGTTGTCGGCGCAGAACGCCAGCGGGTTGTCGATGAAGTCCTGTGCAGCCGTCAATTTGCATCCGTTCGCAGAGCGTTGGGGCAACCCTTGCGCGGCTCGCCGACGGCTCGAAGCTTCTCACCCGCCGCGCAGGCCGTCAAGATTGCCCGCCACTCGCGCACCGCCATCGGCCTGCGGCACGACTTCTGACGCCGTGCGCGGCCCGCCGATGATCACCACTGCGGCAATCCGGTCCCTTGAAGTCCAACGCTGGCAAACGCCGTATCAGGTGCCCGTAACGGACCGCAGGCCAGGGCATGGGTCGAATTCAGAGCCTTGGTCATGGCTGCCATCATGTCGTGACAATCGAGATAGGCGTCGGACATTTCCTTGTCGGTCAAACTCAGGCGCCGGCCTACCTTGCCGCGTTCGAGCAACTCGCGGGTGTAGCCCCAAAGCGGCTGCCAGACACCCCCGCCCATGTAGTTGAGATACGTGTAGACAGCGAACTTCCCGGATTCCAGATCGCGCAGTCGCTTGATGTGGAGACTGGTGACGCGATACGAGTAAGGCGCGTTGTAACTGCTGCCAATCATGGTCTGAAAGCGTCCATTCTCGAAAGGCAGCAGATCCAGCCGGAAGTGATGCTGGTAACCCCGGCCGAATTCCACCAAGACGAACGGGGTGCTTTGGCCCCCTGCGCTGTACGTGAACCGGGCGTCGGCATCGAAGAGCCGATCAATCTCGCGCGCAATCGCCTTCAGATCGTGTTCCGTGACAGTGACGTATTCCATCAGCCTACTCCTATGTGTGACAGGTGACTCGGACCAGAAACCCATTTCAGTCGGCAGCTGGACAGACAGTCAAGACGTCCATCGGGGTTGCAGCGGTCTTTGCCGACGATCAACGTCGCCGCAGCACTATATGCAGCGGCGGGCGGTGCCCCAACAGGGCCGAACAAGGGCAAACCACCGCGTCCGCGGACTGGACAGCCTGGTCACATTCGGTTATGCGCGTCAGCGCAGTGGTGCCGATCTCGCTGAGGTGCTCTCTGCTGGCCTACCGGGGGGCGCATGCAAAGCCGTGCTGGGTGCCGGCGCGCTGACATCGTTGGTCATCACGCCGGGGTGTCATCCCTGGCCTACAAACGCCAGGGAAACTGTCTGCTCCCGGGCCGCCAATGCGCTTCAGTTCGCCTTCCATCCCAAGTGCAAATCGCAGCAGAGACGCCAGATCAGTGCGCTGGCGTTTTCGTTCAGCGCCTTTGACTCGGCTGGCCTGCACGCGGGCGTCGCTGCAACTCGGTTGGACCTTCGGTCGCTAGTGCCGACGAGGTCTGGCGGGCGGAACAGTGCCGGCGAATGATCGCGGCCTTTCCCGCCATCGAAACCTCCGACCCAGCGCAATGGCCGCAGTGCATCAAGGAGTACTGCGCAGCGCCTGGCTCGCTGACAAGCCTTGCACTTCGTTCGGGTGCAACCATCTCGTTGCTGTCGCGGTGGCTCAACGAGCCCGGCGCGGTGCATAGAAGCTGATGCTCAGGCCAGCCACGGCCTGGTTGAAGCGGTCGAAGATGGGCACGCCCAGGCAGCGGATGTGTTCGTCGAATTCCTCGCGGTCCTGCCCGAAGCCCTGGGCACGCGTGAGGTCCAGCTCGGCGATGAATGCGGCCGGGTCGGTGATGGTCTTGTCGCGGAAGCGCTCGAACTTCACGCCCTTGAGCACGTGGTCGCGGCGTTCGGCGTTTTCCCAGGCCAGCAGCACCTTGCCGATGGCTGTGCAGTGGATGGGCGCACGCCTGCCCACGCGTGAATACATGCCCAACATGTGGCGGCTGTCGACCTTGTGGACGTAGATGATTTCGCTGTCGATCAGCATGCCCAGGTGCACGGTCTCGCCAGTGCGGTCGGCCAGCATCTGCATCTGCGGGTTCGCCAGGCCCACCAGTTCGGGGTACTGCAGCGCCTTGGTGCCCAGCTCGAACACCTTCATCG
>LNFM01002312.1_pt1 | contig 40106 bp, 27 predicted proteins | sample 596031 | NCBI WGS metagenome assembly LNFM01 (sample SAMN04254537, study PRJNA301005) | activated carbon metagenome | isolation source: dual media filters at the Ann Arbor, Michigan drinking water treatment plant | place: USA: Ann Arbor | reverse complement strand
CTCGCGGTCAATCACGAGTACGCCGACGACGGCCTGCTGCATCCTGACGGAATCGACGCCTGGAGCGCCGAGAAGGTGCTCAAATCGCAGTATGCGCACGGCGTCTCGATCGTCGAACTCGCGCGCGATCGAAGGGGATGGCAGATCGTTCGCCCGTCCAGGTTCGCACGGCGCATCACGATGCAAACGCCGATCACCCTTTCCGGGCCCGTGGCGGGATCCGCCGCTGTACGAACCGCCGCCGATCCGGACGGCCACCGGGTGCTCGGCACGCTGAACAACTGCGCCCACGGCCATACGCCCTGGGGCACGTACCTCACGTGCGAGGAGAACTTTGCGTTCTACTTCGTGAACGGACGCACCGAAGATCACAAGCGCTACGGCATCACCCCGAAGGGACGATCCTACCGGTGGGAGGCCTTCGACGAGCGCTTCGATGCTGCGCGCCATCCCAACGAACCGAATCGCTTCGGCTGGGTCGTGGAGATCGATCCTTTCGACCCGGAGTCCATTCCGGTCAAGCGATCCGCGCTAGGGCGCTTCGCTCATGAAGGAGCGACGGTGACGCTCGCCCGCGACGGCCGCGCCGTGGTCTACAGCGGCGACGACGCGCGATTCGAATACATCTACAAGTTCGTCTCCCGCGATCCCTATCGACCGGGCGAGAAGGCCGCTAACCGCAGTGTGCTCGATCATGGCGTCCTGTACGTGGCCCGGTTCTCGGACGATGGTACGGGTCAGTGGCTGCCGCTGCTTCACGGACAAGGTCCTCTGACCGCCGCGTCGGGCTTCGCCGACCAGGCCGATGTACTCGTGCGCACCCGCAATGCCGCTGACGCACTCGGCGCAACCCCGATGGACCGTCCCGAGTGGATAGCCGTACATCCCTCGACGCAGGAAGTATTCTGCACCCTGACGAACAACAGCCGGCGCGGCCCCAAAGGGCGCGCCGGGACCGACCGTGCCAATCCGCGCGAAAGCAATACTTTCGGACACATCATTCGCTGGCGCGAAGCCCAGGGCGACCCGGCTTCGACGTCGTTCGTGTGGGACATCTTCGTCCTTGCGGGGGACCCTGCACATCCGACGCAAGCCAAGCGCGGCAACATCAAGGGAGACGCCTTCGGCAGCCCCGACGGGTTGTGGTTCGACGACTTCGGGCCGCTGTGGATCCAGACCGACGTCTCGACTTCCACGCTGAACAAGGGAGACTATGCGCGGCTCGGCAACAACCAGATGCTGTGCGCCGACGTCGCAACCGGCGAGATTCGACGCTTCCTTACCGGACCGCGGGGCGCCGAAATCACCGGCGTCATCATGCCGCCCGACGGCACGTCGATGTTCGTCAACATCCAGCACCCCGGTGAATCGGCGTCGGAACGATCCAACCCCAAGACGCCGGCAGCGGTGAGTGCCTGGCCCGACGGCAATGGACAGCGCCCGCGTTCGGCAACCGTCGTCATTCGCCGCACCGATGGCGGAATCATCGGCACCTGATCGTTCGCAGCAACGCAGCCCGAGCCTCGACCTGCATCACCGAGACGCTCGCCTCAATCGTCCATCCGGAATGCGAGGCTGCGCGACCAGTCGTCCCGGCAGCCCGCATCGCACCAGCGCACGCCTCGAGGCAACGGTTCGCCGCAGTTGAGGCACGCCCCGATGGCCTGCGCCTCCATGCGCCCACGCACGGCGGCCATTCTGTCCAGCAACGCATGCTCGATCTCGACCTGCGCGCGATCGACCTCGTCCATGTCCCTCTCCTCTCACGTCTCGACCATCGTGTCCATCGATGGCAACGAATACTGCCCTGGTTTACACCCTCGGCCAGTGTAGAAGCCGATCCGTTACCGAATTGCGACACACGGGCCGAACCGGCGACGAACTATATCGATGTCATCGTCACGTCTTGAAACTCCAAGAAAATCGTCACGTTGAAAGAACACCATCAGAAGCGGGATCAACACGCGAAGGATCTTGAATCGAGATGACGCGTCCACTGAAGATCGCCGTAGTCACCGAAACGTTCCCTCCGGAAGTCAATGGGGTTGCTATGACCATCGGAGTCATGACGAACGAGTTGTCCGTCCGTGGGCACTACCTGGAGGTTATCCGTCCGGAACAGCCTGCGGATCGCTATCCGAGAACCCGGACGCAACACGCCGAAGTGCTGGTGAATGGACTGCCGATACCAGGGTATTCGGCCATGCGCATCGGGCTGCCTGCGACTCGGCTGCTGAAGCAGCGCTGGTCGGTCAAACGGCCCGACGTGGTGCAACTCGTCACCGAAGGTCCGCTTGGCCTGTCGGCTATGCTTGCCGCACGCAAGCTCGGCATTCCGGTCGTCAGCGAGTACCACACCAACTTCAACGCGTATGCGCGTCACTACGGCAAGAGCTGGTTGAAACAGCCGATCGCGAGCTATTTGAAGTATCTGCACAATGCAACAGCCGTCACGCTTGCGCCCACCGAGGAGATGGCGGAATCCCTGCGCTGCTGCGGGTACAAGCGCGTGGAAGTCGTATCCCGTGGCGTGGACACGCTGCGCTTCAGCCCGGATCAGCGAAGTACGCTCTTGCGTCGGACATGGGGCGCATCCCCGGACGATCCGATCGTATTGCACGTGGGACGACTGGCGGCGGAGAAGAACCTGGATCTTCTCTTCGGCGCCTTCGATGCGATCGAAGCGATCGTCCCGCGCGCGCGGCTCATCCTGGTGGGTGACGGCCCCGAACGTGCCCGTCTCGCCCGGACTTACCCGCGCCACTTCTTCGCCGGGGTTCAGCGCGGCCAGAATCTCGCAGCGCACTATGCCTCCGCCGACGTGTTTCTCTATCCGAGCATGACCGAGACCTTCGGCAACGTGACCCTCGAAGCCATGGCCAGCGGGCTCGCCGTCGTGGCTTTCAACTATGCGGCGGCGCGCGACCATATCCGACACGACGTCAACGGTCTGCTCGCGCATTTCGGCGATCACGGCGAGTTCAAGACGCTCGCCGCCGAACTCGCCAGTGACCCGCACCGGTTCGGCAGGCTGGGGCGGGCCGCACGCGCGGCAGCGCTGAATGCGGGCTGGAGCCACGTGATCGATGGCCTGGAAGAGATTCTGTTCGAGGCCGCAGGCCAGACGCCGATTCCCAAGTCGCGCCCGACCTATCTTTCGCAAGGGGCTGCATCGTGAGTGAGCAAGTTCGTTCCGTCTTCATCTCGGATGTTCACCTCGGCACACGTGCCTGCCAGGCCGATCGCCTGCTTGCCTTCCTGCGCCGCTACGACTCCGAACACGTGTTCCTGCTCGGCGACATCATCGACTTCTGGGCGATGAACCGCTCCGTCGCATGGACAACCTCCCAGAACACCGTGGTGCAGAAGATCTTGCGTCGCGCCCGCCATGGCCAGCGCGTCGTGTTCGTCCCCGGCAACCACGACGAGGCCTTGAGGGATCACGTGGATATCTCGTTCGGCGGGATCGAGGTCGTCGAGCGCTACGTCCATACGGGCGCCGACGGACGACGCTACCTTCTCATCCACGGCGACGAGTTCGACCAGGTCACGCGCTATCACCGCTGGGTGGCAAAGATCGGCGATGTCGCCTACGAAACTCTGGTTCGCATGAACACGACGCTCTCGGCGGTGCGCCGCACGATGCACATGCAGGGTTACTGGTCGCTCGCGGGCTACGCCAAGCACAAGGTCAAGCGCGCGCTGGAGTTCATGTTCCACTTCGAGCACGCCGTGGTTCGCTTTGCCAAACAGCACGGATTTGACGGCGTGATCTGCGGTCACGTTCATTGTGCAGCAAGCAAGACGATCGATGGCGTCCACTACCTCAACTGCGGCGACTGGGTCGACAGCTGCACGGGCATCGTCGAGCACATGGACGGCCGCATGGAAGTCATCCGCTGGCATCTCGAAGAACCGAACGAGAACGTCGTGCCGCTGCGTCGGCCGGTGTTGCCTGCACAGGCGGCGGCACGGGGTGCGCGTGGCGGTCAGGGGTAACAGAAGCGTCGTATAAAGGGCAAGACATGAAAGTGTGGCTCGTGACGGCGACCGCCGTCCTCTCCCTCATCGGACCGCCGGCGCATGCTCAGGCCGCGGACCACGCCGAGCTGCGCTCGGTGCTCACCAAGCGCATGCCCGGCATACGCATAGGCGAAATCCGGGAACTCCCCGAGCGCGGCCTCTACGAAGTCGTCGCAAACGGCCTCAACATCTTCTACACGAACGCCGGCGGCGATATCGCACTCATGGGCGAACTCGTCGATCTGACCAACGGCCGCAGCCTCACCAAGGAGCGCGTCGCACAACTGCGCACGGTTGACTTCGCGAAGCTTCCCCTGGAGCTGGCGATCAAGTCGGTGAAGGGCAACGGTTCCCGGCGTCTCGCGATCTTCTCGGATCCGGACTGTCCGCACTGCCAGCAACTCGAACGCGAACTGACCGCCGTCACCGACGTGACGATCTACACGTTCCTGCTTCCCATCCCGTCGATTCATCCGGACGCCATACGCAAGGCCGATCGGGTATGGTGTTCGAAAGACCGGGCGCGGGCCTGGGACGAACTCATGCTCGCGGGACGAGAACCTGCGCAGGCCGAGCCCTGCGCAACCCCTATACGCGATATCGCACAGCTTGCCGACCGCCTTCACATCAGCGGGACGCCTGGCATTGTCTTCGGCAACGGTCGGATCGTGCCAGGCGCGATTCCCCGGATGCAGATCGAGCAGATGCTCAACGAAGCCCCGACGAGTTCGCTGTCAGGCACCTGACCTCGTCGCTATCCCGACGTCGATCGGTCCGCGAGGTCCGCAAGGTCGCGCGCGACCTCATTCACCACCGTTGCCCAGTCGCCCGGTGCGGGCTGTCGGTAAATGCGCATGCTCGAGTACCAGGGCGTGCGCCGCCCTGCCAGCAGCCAACGCCAGCAGCCGTCGAATCGTGACAGCATCCACACCGGTTTGCCGAGCGCGCCCGCAAGATGCGCGACGGCAGTGTCGACGCAGATCACGAGATCGAGATGCGTCAGGAGGGCCGCCGTCTCGGCGAAGTCGTGCAGTTCCGACGTCCAGTCGGCGAGTTCGAGCTTCGAGGCGGACGTTGCTGCCGCGTGATCGATCGCACGTGGCCCCACCTGCAGGCTGACGAATGCGACGCGATCCACACAGCCGAGCGTAGCGAGCGCCTCGAACGGCATGCTGCGGCGACGGTCGACCCGGGCCGCTTCGGCATTTTCCCGGCGTGAACTCCCGGCCCACACCAATCCGACCTTCAAACCCTTCAACGCACCGACCTTCGAGCGCCACCGTTCGATCGCATTCGCCGGCGCGGACAAGTACGGCGTCTCGTGCGGGTCTTCGGGCAACGTACCGAACAAGACGGGCAGGCTCATCAGCGAGTAGACGCGTTCGCAGGCAGGCGCACCCGGCGCATCGACCACCGCCGTGACGCCGCGTACGGATTCGAACAGTCGCACGAGTGCCGGATAGGTCTGAAGTACGACAGTCATGCCCGCCGCGGCAAGCCGAGACGCATAACGAACGAACTGTATGCAGTCGCCATAGCCTTGCTCGGACACCAGACGCACCGTGACACCTGGCTCGATCTTCGGCACCCCAACGGAAAGCGCGCGACCGGTTTCACCGCCACGGCACAGCAGCCGCCACTCATGCTCGCGCCAACCCTCGCCCCAGCTTCCATCGAGAAGCAACGCGTAAGCGCGGTTGAGCCGGTAGTCGGGGTTGCAGGGATCCAACGCAAGCGCGCGGTCCAGTTCGGCGCGTGCCTCGGCGAGTCGCCGCTCGCGATAGAACAACACGCCCAACGCGTTGTGCGCATCGGCAAAGTCCGGCTCGAGCGCAATCGCCTCGTCGTATTGCATCCGCGCCGCGTCCAGCAGATCGCAGGCCTGCAATGCCGCCGCCAGGTTGTATCGGTGTTTGGCAGCGCTCGGATTCAGATCGACTGCGCACCGCAGGTGTTCGGTAGCCTGCTCGTAGTGCCCCGCTTCGTAAAGCGCCGAACCGAGGTTGGCACGCACGGCATCCGAATCTGGCGCACTGGCGAGGGCAGCCCGAAACTCGTCGATCGCCTCCTCGAGGCGCCCGAGCTGCAGCAGGCACGTTGCGCGATTGCTTCGGGCCGCGACGTCATCCGGGCGACGTTCGAGTACGTCAGCATAGGCCCGCTCGGCACGCGTCCAATCATCGGCGTGAAATGCATCGTCGGCGTCGTGCCCGCCGTCGTCATCGTGAGCGCGCGCTGGCGATTCCGTGACGACACGGATTGGCAACTCGCGGCTAACCTCAGCGAACACACTGTCCCACTCTCCACTGCGCTCCTGCCGATGCACGACCACGCTTGCATACCAGGGCATGCGACACCCCGAAAGCCCGTAGCGCCACTCCGGCACCCTGGGCGCCAGCACGTGCACGGGGCGACCCAATGCACCGGCAAGATGAACCACGGCCGTACAGACGCTGACGACACCATCGAGCGCGCACACCAGCGCGGCGGTTTCGTCGTAATCCTCGATGGCCTCCGGGTAGTGGTGGATCGTGATGCCGCAGGTCCGAGCGAACGCCCGAATCTCGTCGACGCATTCACCGTACTGCAGGCTCACGAACTGCACGTCAGCGCGCTCCAGCAACGGCTTCAGCGCGCGAAGATCGATCGAACGCCGATGACGTCCTGTCGAAGCGGTGCCGCCGCGCCAGCTCAGCCCGATCTTCGGCCGATCGCCCAGCCCCGCCAGCCGCAACTGCCACGCCGCTTTGCGCGCGGAATCGCATCTCAAGTAGGCGGCACGCGTCGGAAACGCGGATGGCTCGAAGCGGCGAAAGCGAGCGAGGTCGCCGACGGTCGTCATGCAGTCCACCGTCCCGAATGCACCCGCGCGCTGCGCGACACGTTCCGGCCAGTCGGCACCGATACGATCCACCGCGACGATTTCGACCTCAGGGAAACTGCGGCGGAACAAGCTTTCGAGACGCACGGAACACTGAAGGATCACGCGCTTGGCAACGACAGCCAGCTCGGGAACGATCGAAGCGAACATGATCTCGTCACCGAGCCCCTGCTCTGCGAGCACGAGAAGACTCTTGCCCGAGAGGTCGCCGCCGTCCCAGCATTCGCAACCCGACGCGGTCCGAAGCCGGTCGAGCAGTTCGCGGCTACCCCAGCGTGCGGCGTAGTCCTCCCAGCCCTCGCGCCATCGCCCGACCGAGAGCAAGGCAAGCGCACGATTCAATCGGGCGGAGCCATTCGGCTCTTGCGCGAGTGCCTGATCGTAAGCGGCGATGGCGTCCTCCAGTTCGCCCGCGCGGTGAAGCAGCATGCCCACGTTGTTGAGCACAGCCGGATGCCCGGGCGCGAGCGCACGCGCACGTTCGATGAGCGGACGGGCTTCCTGCACGCGGTCGTACTCGGCCAACAATGCGCCGCCCCGCAAGTGCAGCGCCACGTCGGTCGGTCGTAGCGAAACGGCGTGAGCGATGTGCAGTGCCGCATCGGCTGTCCTGTTCTGCGCGCAAAGCATACCCGCCAGATTGAACCGCGCTTCGATGCTGGCCGGATCGAGTTCAAGCGCGGTTTCGAACGCTCGGACGGCTGCCGCGGCATCATCTTGATCGCGCAGCCAGACGCCCAGATGATAGCGGGCCACTGCAGAGCCCGGCGCAGCCGCACACGCAGCGCGATAGCAGGATCCCGCCCGATCGTGAAGACCGAGGTCCCGATAGGCATTGCCCAGGTTGATCAACGCCGCATCACTGCGTGCATCGATGGCAACGGCGCGCTCCAGCGCGCCTGCAGCTTCGGACAATCTACCCGCAGCCCGCAGCACCAGCCCGAGCAGCACCCAGGCATCGCCCAGCGCTGCATCGATGCCTACTGCTGCGCGCAGAGCCGTCTCGGCCTGCGCCCAACGTCTGAGGCGATACCGAGCGCGACCAAGCGCGACGGCCCACTGCACATTGTCGGCATCACGATCGAAGGCCTGTGCGAGAAGCGGCTCGGCATCCTCAGTCCTTCCTTGCGCCAGCATCATCATGCCGTGCAGACCGAGACTCTCGGCAGCCTCCGGGTCCATTCGATCCGCGGATCGAACCTCCAGAAGCGCCTCCTGCATGCGGCCCGACGCGAGCAGGGCGAGTCCGCGTTCGACGTGCTTGCGCAATGTATCGCGATGGTTCATCTGTCCATCCTGGGGACGCGCAGACCATCGATTCGAACCATCGATGACTTCCTCACCGACGGCGCGGTTCGATCTCGTCTCGGTAGCGCTCCATCAGGTTTTCGAGTTCCACGCGCTCGAACCGAAACAGCGGTTCGCGGCGCATCACCCCGTCCCAGTAGTTGAGCCCCGTGAACTTCTGCGCTAACTCGACACTGACCTGGTACAGGCCGCTGTTGTCCCGTTCGCAAGAGGCCAGTGCTGCTTTCGTGCGCTCGTTCTCGGCACCGATCTTCATCCCTTCGGCTACGCGTACATCGAGCGTGCGTTGCGTCTCCTTGAGTCGAGCCGCGAGATCCGATCCGAGTGAACGCGCTTCTTCGAGCGCCGTGCTTTGCGTTCGAAGGCGAGCCTCGTGCTGCTGTTCGAGTTTGCGTAATGCCTCGATCTCGGTTGCCAGTTTCGCGGAGCGTGCCTGCTCGGCTGCCAGCGCCGCTCGCAGCGAGCCGACCTCCTGGACGAGGCCCTTCGACTGCAGCTCGGATTTTTCGACCGCGGATTGCAGCGTCTGCTTCTCGGTCAGGAGCGCCGCGCGCTCCTGCTCCGCCTGCCGCGCCGCGTCCTGCGCCCGTCGAACTGCCTGACGCATTCGTTCGACCTGCGTGTCGGCGGCCATGGCGGGGCCTGCATCGAACATCGATGCAATGAGAATGAACACGAGCGAGCACGCGAGACGCATCAGAACCTCACGCCGAAGTCGAGCTGCAGCACGTCGATCGACAACGGCAGCCCGGTGATCTGTCTCGAACTCATCCAGCGCATGTTGACGGCGGCGTTTCGGCCGACGCCATACGATGCCCCGAAGAAGTATCCCTTGTGGTTGGTACCGCCGAGATGGAAGTCGGCATCGTTGAACGCATCGAGCACGGCATCCGCCTGGAGGTATCGATGGCCGGCGAACACCTGCCACTCGTGCCGCTCACGCACGGAGGGATAGCCGAGGCTCACGCGCACCTGGTGGCCGCGCGTCTGCCGGTCGACGGTGAACCCCGTCCGCTGCGCGATCTCATCCCGATCGAAACCGATGTTCTTGACGGCTTCAGCGGAGAGCACCACATGCACCGGATCCCATTGCGCGAGATCGAGCACCGCCGTGAGCGACGCGAGCCGGTAGTTCGCAGCGAGCGCGTACAGGTTCGTCGCCGGATTGCCGTCGGCATCGATATTGAAAACGGTGTTGCCCTTCTGCCGAAACTGCACCGCAGTGAAATCGTTGAGATTGGGCGTCGCCGGTACGTTCGGCGTGCCGGCCATGTTGTCGAAATGATAGTAGCCCGCGCCGAGCTTGAAGCGCGTACGCGCCCCCCACTGGAACTCGGCACCGCCCTGCACGCCGAAGAGCCATTTGTCCCGGGACGACAACTCGACTTCCTGGACCGGGAACGCACCCGCGGTCAGGAACGGCTTGACGACACGATCCGGCCGATCCAGGGGCGCCAGGGCAACGGCGAGCCCATCGAAGCCGAGATCGTTGTGCCAGACGAGATCCGTGCTGAGGAACGGGTTGGGCATGCGACCGCCCTGCAACCGCAGCCACTCGAGCGGACGGTAGCTCATCCACGCACGATCGAGGGCGATGCTGTGCTTGCCGAACGAATTGCCAAGCGTCGAACTGGTCGAAACCGGGCTCGAAGTCGAGCCCGTCGTGATGCGGATGCCGCCGTTGATCGCTTCGGGCGACTGCATCAGAAATCCGAGTCGCGCTCGCACATTCAAACGCTCACGATCTTCGAGCGTATTGGTCACGTTGCTCTGACCCTGCACCTGAAAGAACGCGGGCGGCGCGTTATCCGCTGCGAAGCGCTCGGTCTGCAGCCGCACCCGCAAGTCTGCGTCCAGCGAGAATCGATCGACCCAGCCGGGCACGGCGTTTGGTTCCGCCCAGCGCTCGGTGCGGGCCTGGGCGATGATCTCCTGCTTGAGCTGCTCCCGGATCTCGTTCTTCACCACCTCCGGTACATACGGCACCCTCACCGTCGCCGGTTTGTCGCCGGCGCTCTTCGCGCCATGGCCTGCTGAGGCGCGCGTTTGTGCATCCTTGATGATGCTCTGCGCCTTCTCCTTGGTGAGCACGCCTTGCTCGACCAGCGCTTCGATCAAGGACAAGGTCGTGCTTCGCAACTGCTCGAGGCTCTCGCGCTCGCTTGCGTGCGACGCCCCCATGAGCGTCGACAAGGCAGCGGCGATGACGGTTCGTGCAAAACGTGTTCCCATGACGTAGGTGCTCTTTTCGTTCGTGCGCGTGCGGGTGCAGCGTCAGCCCGAGGCGCGGGAGGTGATACGCAACCGGACCGGCTGCGGCATGGTCTCGGGAGGTCGTTCACCCATTCCCGGCAACGCATTCAAGGCAATCCGCAATTGCTCGTCGATCCTGGAATTGCCGCTTGCCTGGGCAATCTCGACGCGGGCGATCGCACCGTCGTTGCCCAGCCAGACCCTGATCTCGGCGCGATACTCGCCTTCGCGAAGTGCGGTGTTGCGCGCGAGTTCTGACTGCAGGAATCGCTGCAGCCGACCCGCGAACGCCGTGTGTCGTCCCGACTCGCTGCCAGCGGGACCGCCGAGCGTGAGCAGATCGCGCCCGCCCTTGTTGGCCTGCAGTCCGAAGCCGTCCGTGCCCGCGCTCCCGTCCGCATCCAGACCGAGATTGGCGCCCGGCGGCGGCGCATCCGCCTGCTGCGGCGTCTCCGGCGGCGGCTGCGGCGTCTCGATCTTCACCTCTTCCTTCTTCACCTCCGGCAGCTGCTCCTGCTTCGGCGGCGGAGGCGGCGGGGGTGGGGGCTTCACGAGCGAAAGCTGATGCACCGTATGCTTGCGTACCGGCCCACTGCTGCCGGACAGACTCTGTGCCACGAACCAGACGAACGCGCCGACACCCAGGATGCCCGCTGCGATTCCGACGCCCTTCAGACGGCTGCGCGTAGCCATGGTCATGTCCTCCCGGGGCAGCCGGTCACTTGACCAGGCGCTGCGTCACCAGACCGAGCTGGGTGATCTCGACGCGCCCGAGCACATCGAGGACGTCGATCACGCGTTCGTACTGGATGCGTGCGTCGCCCTTGACCACGACCGGGAAATCCGGCGTGACGGCCTTGTACTGGCGCAGCCGCAGCTCCAGTTCTTCGAGCGTGACCGGATAGGTATCGAGATAGAGTTTCCCGTCCTCGCTGATCGTGATCGCCTTGGTCGTCGGTTTGGCGAGACTCGGGGCGTTGCTCGCCTTCGGAAGATTGACCTTGATGCCCTGGACCGATGCGGTCGTCATGATGATGAAGATCACCAGCAGCACGTAGGCGAGGTCGAGCATCGGCGTGATGTTGATGTCGTCGTAGGGCTTGTTCGCGCTTTGCACCTGCATGGTCGTCGCTCCGTCCTAGTCCGCGAACTGCTCGGCGAGCTTGGTCAATATCTCATCCGAGAACACTTGCATGTCGGTAGAAATGTCGCGGATTCGGCTCGTCAGGTAGTTGTAGCCGAACAGCGCAGGAATCGCGACGGCCAGACCGGCCACGGTAGCCACCAGCGCGGCTGCGATGCCTGGCGCGATGGCGTTCACGTTTACGTCGCCCGCGGCAGCAATGGCCGCGAAGGTGATCATCACGCCCACCACCGTCCCGAGCAGACCGAGAAACGGACCGCCGGAGATCGCGATCGTGAGCAGGACCATCTGGTTGTTGAGCCGCTGCGTCTCGCGCGTGAGGTCGGCATCGAGACTGGCCCGGATGGCACTGAGCGCCTGCGGGGTCAGCGATTCGCGCACACCCCGCGTCCGGTACAGCGCGATCCGGATTCGTGCTTCCCGCACGGCCGTGATGTAAAGCGTGTAGAGCGACGACGCGCTCGACAACCCGGATGCCGCCGCCGCGGGGGCGACGCTACTGCCTGCGCTGGCGCCGGGCTCCGGCGGCGCCAGCGCAGTCAGGTCCGCGCCGATCTGCCGGAATCGTTCCATGAAATGATCATTGGCGCGCGCAACGCGTCCGACCACGATGGCCTTTCCGATCATGACGACAAAGCTCACGACCAGCATGACCATCAGGATCACGATCACGACCCAGCCATCGATCGTCACGGCATCGAGCAGGATCGTCAGATAGCTGGAGCCGCCCTCGGTCGTTTCCGCTTCGCCATAGGTGAGCAGCTTCGCATCCTGCGCCTGACTCGCCCACGCGCCGCGTATCCATCCCTCGCTGCGGGCCAGCGGGGACAACTGGACCTCGTCCATCGCCCCTTCGAACCCGCGTGCCGTGCCGAATCCCCCGCCGACCGTCGCTTCGCCCTGGGCCTCGATACCTTTCAGCGCGCCGGCAGCCGCCTCGCGTCCATCGACGTAGACCCTCGTTTGATCCGCCAAGACGACCGCGACGTGGGACCATCGCCCAGGCGGGACTTCCCCGCCCCGCACTTCCGCCTTGTCGGCGCCGCGCACCACCACCTGGCTCCCGTCGAGCGCAATCTCCACGGCGGCGCCTTCGCGTCCCAGCGCGAAAAGCGTAGCCGTCTGCGCTTGCGCCGGACGGATCCATGCGCTGAACGTGAGACCCGTCCCCCCCGCCAGCTTCAACGCAGGGGCCGGGCCGATCGAGATCGATCCCGAGCCGTCGAACGCGACCGCACTGCCGATCGGACCATCGCCGACTGGCTGCAGTCCGGATGCGCGCGCGGCGTTCAGCCCGGATGCGGTCGCATCGACCGGCGCACCGGTGCGCTCGGCGAAATGGTAGACCGCGAGATACGTCGCATCGAAGGTGCTCTTCGAGTCGCCGGCTGCCTGCGCCTTCGTGTTCCCCCAGTAGAGCCAGATGGGTTCCGATTTCGCACCCGCCGCGATCCTGGGCAGCTGCACCCAGAGGATCGCAAGTTCGTTCACCGCATCGAACTTCTCGATGTGGAACTTGAGCGGCGTCTTGTCGTCGCCTGCGATCAGACGCAGGTCCGATCCGTCTTCCTTCGCTTCGAGGAAGGGAAAGTTGCCCGTATGCAGCCGCACGGGCACGACTAGATTGGTCAGGCCCTCCTTCAGATCCGCACCGCTCGGGGCGGCATCGACCGCGATCGGGCGCCGGTTGGACCACTCGGCGTTCCACCACGCGTTCGCAACGGTCGGCAGACAGCCGAGGAGCATTACCAGCAGTATCGATCGCAGACGTGTCATAGGGATTCCGCAGCAGAAACGAACATTGTGGGCAGGTCGTGTTTCACTTCAGTGATGGCAACGTCGCGTCAGCGCGGTCTGCGCTCGTCCGGTGCGTTCTGGGGTGCCTCGTCACCGAAACCCAAGACCTCCACGGTGAGGAAGGTCGGCCGGAAGCGCGCCTGATCTCCAAGCGCGGCCGTGGTCGTGTTCGCCGTTGCGCGTGTTGCCTGCTCCGCGGAGCGACTCGCCTCGGCGACCGAGCTGCCGGTGCTGGCGATGCCGGCACTGATCGAGGGTGCCGCCTGCAGCGACACGCCGGTGGCAGCGCCGCCGACCTGGATGTTGTCAGCGCCCACGACGCGTTCTGCGGCGATGTTGATGTTGCCTGCGGCCCGGATCGGCGCTTCGCCGGCGTTGATCTCGCCGCGAGGCGCGATCAGGTCGACGTCCCCGGGCACGATGTCCGCCTTGGCGAGCAGCACACCGATGCCGCTGCCCGAAATCGAGTTGGTGATGTCCAGGACGATCTGATCGCCGCGCGTGATGATCTGCGGCGGCGGGGTGGCACTCGCCGACTTGGCCCCCCGTCCGGCGTCGATGTTGCCGTTCGAAGACCAGATCAGGATGTCTCCGCCCTGAAGCGTAAACACGCGCGACTGATTGACGAAGAAATCGTCACTGGCCATGGCTCGAATCGAGCCGCCCCGGACCGTGACGATGCCGAGCTGCGCGTCGGACTTGCCGCCCCCGCCCAGACTGGCGAGGCCCGCGTTCACCACCCCGCCGGGCACCATCAGTTCGATGTCGCCCCCCTGCTCGGTCTTGATCTGGCTGAAGAACAGATTGATGTCGCCTGCATACGAGCGGCCGTTCGTCTGCGGATACAGATCGGCGATCGCGTTATAGCCGAGGTCGTAGCGTTCGATGCCGCCGCTCACGTTCGGCGCCGTGCGTCCGGTCTGCTTCAACGCGTCGAACAACAGCTCACGCACCAGCAGCGACTGCGCCGGCTCAGGCAGCGTACGGAAGGCGCTCAACGCAGCCTCGGCGTCGAGGCTCGCATCGCCCGTGCGTTCACGCACGAACGCGATCAGCCTGGGCATGAGATCCAACTGCCCCGACCCCGAAGGCCGCGCGAGTGCACGGTCGATTAAACCCGCATAGTCGACCGGTGCGACGCCCGTGCTCATCACGATGCTCGCACCCTGCTCCGCAAGCGCCGGGTTGTTGAGGTTCCCGCGCGTCACGATGCCGATCGAATCGCCGAGATCGATGCTTCCCCCCACGGCGATCTCGAGCCGACCCGGTCCACCCCATTCCAGCCGCGCGCGGCTGCCTGATCCGCCCACCGTGCTGTAGACAAGATCGCCGCCCGCCGCGACGAGGGAGACGTCGTCCTCGCGCAGGTTCTGCCCGAAGATCCACGCATCGCGAACATCGCCGCCCGCCGAGAGCAGGAGCGGCTTGGGCAAGATGGCCATGGTCGCTACGCTGGGCAGCCCCTGGGTATCGAAGGTCACCGGCCCGACGATGTCTCCCTGCAGCGCAATGATGCGCACTGGATCGGCATTCGCCAGATGTAGCGGTGGGCTCGAATGGGCATCGATCCCCGTGGGCGACAACCCGGACGCCTGCAATCGCAAGCGCTCGGTGTTCCGATCCGGCGCAACTGCGCTCGGCAAACGGTCCTGCGTCGCATCGATCATGCCGACGCGGCCCTCGAACACGATCGATTCGCCGGCAAGCAGATCGAGCGATCCGCTCGATGAAGGGTACAGCTCGAAGTTTCCGCCGATACGCAGCGACCCCGAAGGCGCCTCGGCGCGCACCTGCGCCGGGTACACGAACAACCCTTCCTGCCCGTTGGCGAGACGCGACGCGAACTGGCCGAGTCCGATCGGTTCATTGAGCAAGGCGATCGACCCCGCAGCACTGCCAACGGTCAGCGAACTATCGTCGCCATAGCCGAAGAAATACGAGCGGCGGTTGTTGCCCCCGCTGCCCGCGAAGTTGTTCGGCACCTGCTCGATCACCGTAGGGCTTGCGACCGTTTCCAGAACGAGATCCGTGCGGCTTCTCATCGTGACCTGGCCTTCGCCGAGCGCGACCGAGGAGTACAGCGGGCGCCGTTCCAGGGCGGTCAGTCGCGAACTGCCGATGGCATCGCCGGCCTCGATCCGCCCACTGCCATCGCCGATCAGGAAGCTGCTGCTGTCGATATCGCCACCGGCGATCACGACGAGGTTCCCGCCCCCTTGCACGACCAGGTTGTCGCGACTGGGCAGCGCATTGTTGGGGGCCGCGAGACGCCCATTGGTCGGCACCGAGAATCCGACCCCATCGATATCGCCCGCCGCACGCACGTCGACGTTACCACCGCCGAGCGCGCCGAAGCCTTGCCGGAAGTCGCTGAAGCGGGTCCACCATGCGGTGCGCGGCGCAGCGAAGCTGCCGATGGTGCCATCGGCCGCGAGACTGCCCTGTCGATACAGCCAATCCGTATAGAACTGCGTGATGGACGCCGTCTCGATATCGTTGCTCGACGTGCTTCGGGTCGCGATGTCGCGTCCGGCCCGCAGGGTCAGGTCGCCGCCCCCGGACGGGAACGTCGCGGCGAGACTGTTGATCGTGATGCCGGGGAAGTTGGGCAGGGCCGGGCCGGCGCTTCCTGCCGTGTAGACGACGCCCGGCTCGCCGTCGAGCACGAAGGATCCGCCCCCATCTCGCACGCTGTAGCGAAGCAGAATGTCGCGCCCCGCCGCGAGATCGATACTGCCGCTGCCGGTACGAACGATGCGACGAGGCGCCACCTCGATATTGCCCTGACCCGCAATCACGGCATCCGGGGCTGCCCCCGTCAGATCGGCACCGGCCACCAGTCGATACGACCAGGACGCGCCGCTTTGGAGCACGCCGTTCGCGGTCGCATTCGAGAATCCATCGGACAGGCTCGAGTTGAGCAGCAGGTTGGCGCCCGAGCGCAGCGTCAGCATGCCCGGCACACCGCCCGGGCGCGCCGTGCGCAGATCCCAATCGCTCGCAAGCGTCAGGTTGTTCGCCGCGCGCACTTCGACCCCGGCGCGCAACACGAAACGCATGCTGTCGGTGTCGATCAATCCCAATCGATTGCGCATCGCCGAGCTGTTGGTCGAACTCAGATAAGCCGTGTTGTCGCTGTTGATCTGATTGAACGTCAGACGGCCGGTTGCTGCCGTTGAACCTAGCGAGGAGATGGCTGCAGTCCCGACGCGATCGTAAACACGATAGGCCTCGATACTGACCTCGTCGGCCCCGACCACCTGCGCGCCGAACGTGTCAATGGCAACGTCGCTGCCGGATCGCGGGACACGCAATGCGACCTTCCCCGCCTGCGCGCCGTCGGCTGCCGATACGTCGATGTGCGCGCCCGATTCGACAACGATCCGGCCGCCGACCCCTGCCCCGAGGAGCACGCGACCGCCACGACCCTGCGTGCCTGACAACTCGCTGCCAGCCGTCGTCGCGTGCGCGTCGAGCATCGCGCCGGCCCCCAGTCGCATGACGCCACCGGCGCCTGCGTGCAACTCGATCGATCCGCCGTTCGGTGCCGGCGCATCCACGCGCCCCTCGACGACGAGGCTGCCCTGGTCGACCGACAGCTCGACGCGCTGTGCGCGCAGCGTACTGTCTGCATCGAGCACGAGGTCGCCTTCACGAACGCGGAAAACGCGCTCACGCAGGAAGCCATGAGACGCCGGCCCCTCTTCCCCCTCGGCACGCGCATCGAGCGCGCGCTGCAATGCCGAGAAGGCAGTCACTCGCGCCGCATCGACGGTGAAGGCGCTTTGCCACGCCGGCTGTCCGCGACTCGATCCCGCCGATCCGCCGATCAGCGTCGCCGCGGATGAGAACTCTCCTGCCGGCGCCGAGACGGCCATGCTGCCGGCATCACCGCCGCCGGGGGCCGAGACGTCCAGCAACGCACCGGCTTTCAGTTCGACATTGCCCGCGACGGCGCTGAGTTCGATCCGACCGCCGGGCGAAACGGCTTGCGTATCGATGAATGGCATCGCAACGCCGGCGGTCGACAACACGGCACCTGCGTCGATGATCACACCATCGGTGTTCGACGGTCCGGTCGCCGCAACGCGGATCTCCCCTGACGGGGCCAGCACTGGGGCGGCCACGCGCACCGAACGGCCGGCGAATCCGAGCCGTGCACCCAGGCCCGTCGGGGTGGACGTCACCGGCGCATTCGGCACGGAGGCGATGACCAGGTCGCCTTCGGAGGCGACGTCGAAGACTGCCCCCGTGCGCGGCACGACGCGCGCGGCGGTGATCGCAAGTCGATCGCGGGCGTGCAGCCCACCGGAGCCCGCGATCTCGAGATCCCCCGTCGCCGAGAGACGGGACTGCTCGAAGCCTCGCAGCAGGAAGTCACCGCCGGTCAGCGCGACCGACTGCCCGGCGATGTCGAGGGTGCCTGCGCTCTCACGCGGCACCGAGCCGTCGCTCAGCGCAGGCGCCGGCGAATACGCGAGTCCCGCACCGCCGCCCAACAGGACTCGATCGGCCTGGACCCGGACGCTCGTCGGTACATCGCCGTACCCCGCGATGGCGCCGGCGTCGATGCGCAAACTGCCCAGGGATACGCCGCCAAGCACGACGTCGCCATGAAAATCCACGCTGCTGTAGCTGAGGAGCGATATCTCCTTCAGTGCATCGAGCGCACGCACCTGCGCCGAAGACAACCCCAAGCCTTCGACGACGCGATCCGTGTCGCCGATGCTGATGCGCCCGCCGCCCAACGCGAGGGTGGCCGACGCACCGAGATCGAGACTGGCGCCCACGCGCGTATCCAGGGTTGCATCGAATCGCGCTGCGCCCGATGTGCCGACGAAGCTCTCGGACGAGAAGTCCACGACCCCCCGCGATCGAGTGACGTTCACGCGACGCAGATCCGCTTGCGCACCGGCGGCGACTCGCACGAACGCACCGTCGCCACTGTCCCCGCCATCGCGTCCGATCAGAATAGGCGGTGCGTCGCCCGCAGCGCGCCCGGCGGCGATCAACGCGGCACCGGGTCGTGCGCTCACGAGATCCGTCGCCACGAGCATCAGTTCCGGACCGAGCAGCGCGCTATCACGATCGTTGGCGAGGATCAGCGCTTCGCTCTTCACATCCACACGCACGCCATCGACTTCGGTGCTGCGAACGCCACCGAGCAGCAAGCTCTCCGCTTCGAGCGCATTCAGTGCCGACGCGGGAAGTGCGACGAATCCGGCCTCCACGGATTGCTCTGCATTCGCCGTCACCTGTATCCGCGGCGCGGCGATATCAACGCCGGCGCCGCGACCACCGATCCCCGGAATCGTGGCCACGAGACCGTCGAGCCGCAACCGATCGCCGGCTTCGATCGTGAACACGCCGGCATCTGCGGGTCGCCGACTCGACGCAGTTGCGAAGAACTGCGTGGCCGTAGTCTCCAGATACTCGGACTGCGTGCGTGCGCTCGCGCCGGTTCGCACGTTGAAGCCCGAAGTGCGCGCGTCCTGTGTAGACCAACTGCCCATGCCGGTCGCCACGCGAACGCCGGGCACCACGACGCTGCCATCGGCCTTCGTGTACGACTGCGCCGGCACCATGTCCATTGTGTTGGCAACGGCCGTGACCAGAAACGCGCCCGGCAGAAGCGCGTACCGTGCGGGCAGCAAGGCGTACGTGCCATCCGCCAATCCCGGCACGCCGCTCAGCGTCACGGCATCGCCGGGAAGCAGGCCGGCGACGTTCAAACCAAAGTAGGGATCGGCCGGACTGTAAGCACCTTTGAGCGCCGGCAGGATCGCATAGGTGCCGACCGAATTCGCCGGTTCGAGGACGTCGCGGGAACCGCCGGTCCCGGGCACGAACTCGGCCGCGAACAGTTCGCCGCCGCCGCTGAGATCGACGCGCGAGCCGGGCGCGAGTTCGACGACATCGCCCTTCAAGGCAATGCGCTTCTCGCCCGGGCGCGTCAGGATGACGCGGTTATCGATCGAGAGCGGATAGACGTAGCGCCGACCGGCGAGTTCGGTGGTGCCGTAGGGAATGACCAGTCCTTCCCCGGAAACGGACAACACGCCGCCCGAGGTGACTTCGAGCCGGTCTGCGGCCTCGACCCGCAGTTCGCCGAACGGCACCTTCACCGCACCGCTGACGAGAATGCTGCTAGCATGCAGCGCAAGGATGCCGTCGGCGGAGTAAACAGGCGCCTCCCCCGCGCTCGGCAACACGCGCAGCGTGCGCCCCGCGCCGAGCACGTGAACCCCGAACTGGGTGCGCGTGACCGGGTAGATCTGCCGCGCCTGCAGTGTGAGATCCCCCGCGATCCGGATCGCGCCGACCGGGCGGGTCGCCTGCGGCGTGGGCAATATCCCCGTGAGCTGAATGTCGCCCGAACTCGCCAACACGGCCTCGGCGAGCCCCGGCATGGCGAACATACCACGCAACTCGATGTGGTTGGCGCTCGCGCTGATCCGACCGTCGCCGGCAGCAGGCGATACCGCAACGGGCCTGGTCGACTGCAGATTCCCGAGCGCAAGATAACCGGTCGCAAGTGTTGCCTGGCCGTTACCCACCACCGCAATCGACGGCGCGTCGATTGCGATGCTGCGCGCTGTACGCAGCGATACCGCGCCCTCGAACTCGACGCGGTGCTCGGCGCCGAGCAGGACGCGATGGAATCCGCCCGCCTCGATCGCCGATGCGCCGATGCGTGCCCGGCCGTTGAATTCACTCGGTACATCCGCGCCGGGTGCAAGCCCCGCGGGCAATGCGGGCCCGTCCTGTCGCACCGTCAGCACTCGGTCCGGCTGCACGGGGTACCCGAGCGGCAACGTCGCACGTTCCAATGTCAGCGTGAGCGTGCCGCCGGCCAGGCCGTCAGCGCCCGGTCTACCGATCAGATCTCCCTCGAGCAGCATGCCTTCACGTGCGGAGACGCCGATGCTGCCGGCATCGGAGCCGACGACGCTACGCGCAAACGCTGCGCCATTGGACGTCGGCAAGTCGAGCAGCGCGGCGGTGCCCGATACATCGACGACGGCGCTATTCTGCATCACCACGTAGCCACTGGCCGCGTTCAATGTCACCCTGCCACCGTCCAGCACTTCACCGCGCAGCAGTCCATCGCGCCGAAACTCGGGCGCGAGCATGCCCGTCGCCGACAGTCGACTGCTGGATCCAAGCCAGAGCGATTGATCCGCCAGGAAACTGTCATTCGCGCCCGGTTGCAGAACAGTCAGCGTGATTTCGCCGGCCGGCGCCGTAAGCGAACCGTCCACGGTGAGTTGCCGTGCCGAGGTCAGCGCGATCTTCCCGCGACCCTCCACGACGATACTTGCCCCTGGTTCGACGACGAGATCGCCCCGCAGGCGACTGCCGGTCGAGAGCAACACCTCCGTCGCCCCGCCCTTGGGCGCAGGCACGAACTGCGGCCGCGCGACACGCTCGAGCGGCGTACCGCTCGGCTGGACGGCGTACCCGCCGTCGAGCACCCAGCTCGACGCGAACGCGTCGATTTGCGCATCGGCCGCAACGATCAACCCATCCTGGCCGGACAACGTGAAGCGAGCAAACCCAGAGGATTGGAACAGCACCGGGTCGACGTGCAGTTCCTGCGGCTTATTCAACTCGGCAGGACCACCGATACGCGCACGCGATGCGGCCAGCGTGAGCGAACCGCCTCGCCCCGCGGCGTATCCGCGCAACTGCGCATCCAAGGTCAGGACTGATGTTTGTAGGTCCGTATCCCCCAGACCGAAGCGACCCGTACTGATCGTGATCGACCCTCCGTTGCCGTAGGTCAGCTTCTCGGACGCGGACAAGTGCGCGCCGCCGGAGACATCCAGGAGCGCGCCGGCTTCGAGTCGCGCATCGGCCTGGGATGCCAAACGGATGACACCACCATTCAGCGCAAGCGGCGTCGGTGTGACACTTGCACCTGATCGTGGTGAATCGTTCACCCACAATCCAGCCGTGGACAGCAGCGCGTCGGCGCCGATGCGCAGCAGGTAATCCTCGGCCGTCGTCCCGCCGCCGTCGCGCGCGCTCGTGAGGCGCGTGCGCAGATCGATGGTGCCCGCGGGCGCGGCGACGGCGCCGTCGATCGCGATGCTGCGCGCATTGACCTGCAGCGATCCCCACGGCGCGAGTGCGAGCGACTCGCCCGCCGGCAATGTGAATGCTTCGTTCGAATAGATCGCAATGCGGCTGAAACCATCGTCGCGCGCCAGCGAGGTCGGCAGATCCACTCGTTCCGACCATGCGATCGGAATGCTCTGATCGATGCCGAGGTCCCCGGGCAGCAATTCACGGCTGGCGACGAACCGAATGCTCCCGACGCGATAGTCCGCCGGGCTGGGCTGGTCGCCGGGATCGCCCAACACGAACAAGCCGCCGAACGGCCGCGACTTCTGCTCGCGCTGCAGGGGGCCGATGACGGTACGGGCCTTGAACTGTGCATCGGCAACGACCCGATGGCCGGTGAGCGTCACCGACCCGGCATTCGCCCCCTGTTCGTAACCGGCGGTGTACTCGCCCTGTCGCAATGCGCGTTCGGTCTGCACGACACCGAACTTCTCGCTGCGTGCCGTGAACGCATCCGCCACGCCGAGATACAGCCAATCGGGTGACGCACTGCCGATGTCGACGATCCGGTTGTCGGCCGTGTAGAGCTTCGACGTGGCGAGATAGCCGTCGGTGTAGCGGATGCTGCCTCCGGACACGTCCACGCTGCTGCCCGCGCGAAGCACCACGTCGCCCTCGGAGCGCAGCGTGACGCTGCCGGCTTCGGTCAGGCGCTCCTCGGTCGCCCGGGGAATCTGCCCAACGAGGCCGGAGATGTCGGTGAGCGGCGTCCCCTTGCGGATGTCGATGCTGACGGTTTGGTTGCGCAGTGGGCCATCCCGCTGCAGCGGGGCATCCTTCAGTTCGTTCCCGCGCAGATCGATCTGGATGATGTTGCGCTCGATCGGGACGGCCACGTTGCGCAACCCTGCCACGTCGATCCGGCTGCCGGCTTCGAGTTGGATGCGCACACCGTCGCGCGCCGCTTCGCCCGGCGTCTGGAAATCGAGTGCGCGCTGCGCCGTCAGTACGACCTCGCCCCCGGGTGCCACGATCTGCGCATCGCGCTGGAGATGGATCTTCTCCCCGGTGACCGCAACGCGCGAGCGCAGGAACGGCTGACTGTCCTGGATCGTTCGCTTGTCCGTGCTGTCCGGCAGGATCTCGGTGACGCTGCCCGGCCCGAGTACGGCGGTGCCGCCGCGCGACGCCGACAAGCCCGACTGCGTCAACGCGGCCGTATCGCGCGCCGACAACACGATCGAGCCGTTCAGGCTGGCCGAAGTCGTCGCGCTGACCCGACCGGACTGATTGACTGCGAGACCCACGAGCGTCGCGTTGCCGCGTTCAGCGACGATCCGTCCGAGCGCCTCGTTGGTCACGCGCCCGCCCGTCCTGTCGGCCGCCGGGTCGACTTCCACCAGGAATCCGCGCAAGCGCGTATCCGTCGACGCAGCCAGATAAACCTTCGCGCCTGCGGCCATGACCGTCTGGCCCTCGGGCGTCGCGATGGTGCCGTTGTTCTCCACGCGCGGTGCAAACAGGAGCACGCGCCCGTTCGTTTCGGTACGAATCTCCGCACCGTTTTCGACGCGGACGAAACTCTTGCCGAAATCGGTGCTGTTACCGTCAAAGGCTGCAATTTCCTGATCGGCGCGCTCGCGCGACAGCAGCCCGCGATTGAACACGTCGTCGGTGATGTCGAGCGTCGTCGCCACCAGCGTGTTGACGTTGACCTGCGCCCCCTTGTCGAAGAGGATGCCGTTACGGTTGTAGAGGTATACCTGTCCGTTGGCCTTCAGCTGGCCTTGTATGACGCTCGGGTTGGCATCGTGGATCCGGTTCAGCGTTGCCGCCGATGCACTCGGTTGATTGAAGCGAACGGCAGCGTCCCGCGCGACGTTGAAGCTCTGCCAGTTCAGCACCGCCCGATGGCTGGCTTGATTGACCGTCAGGTTCGATCCATTGACTTGATGGCTCACCGTGCCGCTCGCCACGAAGTTCGCCGCCGGGACCGGCAAGGTCCCCGCTGGAAGGGCCGATGCCGCATGCGCCGACGGTACGGCCAGCATCCAGCCCGCAAGCAGCGCGGCGCTCAGCGCGGACGCATCGCGTTCCCAGACGGATGCCAAGGCGATCACCATCGGGCTACGCTTTGGATAACGACGACCAGATCGCACGCGTCTCTCCTTAGAACTCGTAGCTCAGCCGAAACAGCCAGCGCGACGAGCGTGTGGTGTTCTGCGCCCCATCGCGTAGCGGCCAGGCAATGTCCAGAGCGCCACCCCAGCGGCCCAGGCCGCGCACCCGCAGTCCGAGACCGGCCGACGCCAGATCGAAACGCGCGCGCTGTTCGGGCAACGGGTCTTGCACCCGCAGGCTCGCCGCCTCGATGAACGCCAGCGCAGTCAAGCCGCCGCCGGCCTTGGCATCGACGACGAAGAGCGGCGGCGTGTGCAGTTCGAGCCCGAAGCGCACACCGTCGTCGCCCTGGACTTCATTCTCGAAGTAGCCGCGCACCGACTCGGCGCCGCCTGCGCTGAACTGCTCGTTGCTGATGAGCGGCTGATCTGCGAGCTGCAGGTCGAGGCGGCCGATCACGCCCCACCCGGACTTGCTCCACCGCTCGTGGCCCAGATCGAGCTTCAATGCGATGAAATTCGAACGGGCGTTGAATCGCTTGTTCGAAAACTCCCGATCGTCGTTCCCGAGCAGTCCGCGGACACCGATGGTGCTCGATGCCATGAAGCTCGTCTTGCGGCGCTCGCCCAACCACGTGGCGTTGTACTGCACGGCAAGTGGCGTATACGTGATAGGCGTGTTGACGCTGTCCGCGCCGAGCAGCACCACGCTCTCGCGAAAGTCCTTGCGATCGAGACCCAGGCTCAGGCTATGGACGAAATCGGCCGCACCCCGTAGCGGCCGCACCCACCGCAAGCCCAGGATCGTCCCGTCGCCGATGACGTTGATGCTGCCCAGGCTCGCGACATCGCTGCGGGATTCGACCGCATACATCACCAGCTGCGATCCGCGCGACCCCAAGGGCATCGCGTAAGTCGCCGAGAGCACCTTGACGTCGTCGGTCTCTTGAGGTGCAGTCTGAAATTGGAGGCCGACGCTGTGGTCGCGCTGCCAGAGGTTGTCGTACCGGATCCCGCCGCCCAGCCGCAACGCGGATGTGTTCGCCGAACGTCGGTTGTTCAGTTCGATGTTGGCATGCAGGGGCAGCCGGTCTTCGACCTTGAGTTCGACTTCGACCGTGCCGGGAGCGCGACCCGGCCGCAGGATCGGAGTCACGCGTCGATCCTGCGAGCGGCTGACCTGTTCGAGTTCGTCCTGAGCCTTGGGAAAGTCCGGAACGGCACCGGGCGCGAGCGAAGGCACGCGCGCCCGGATATAGCCCTGGTCGTAGTAGCGCGAGCCGCTCACACGCAGGCGTTCGACGCGACCCTCCGTCACCGCCAGGCGAACGATGCCGTGCTCGACCTGCTGCTCCGGCACGTCGACCGTCACCGTCAGATAGCCCGCCTGGTGATACGCCTTCTCAAGCGCCGCTCGGGCAGCATCGACATCGCGGATCAACCGGCGCGGACCGAGAAAGGGATAGACAGCCCGCTCGATCGCCAGCGGTTCGAGGACGCGATTGCCCTCCACCACGAATTCGAGAATGTCGAAGCTTGGATCGGGTGTTGCGGCGCTTGGCTTGGACGAGGGCGCCGCCTGGCTTGTTTGCGCGTGCGCTCTCGACCCATACAGGCCCAGCGCGGCAAACAGCGCGAACACAGCGACGACGACTGCGCACGCGCACCTTCCCGAAGAGACCGGGATCAATGCACGTCGAAAGAATGGTTGAATACTGAAAGCGTGCCTGCGCACGAAGGGACTTTCCTTACCCGCGACAGCCGCAGCCGCCGATCTTGCAAAAATCGACACGGCCCTCCGCGGAGTTCGCGGAGGGCCGTGCCCCTGCTTCGGGACTACTCAGTGCATCAGAACAGGTTCTGCAGCGGCTTGCAGGTGTTCGCAGTCGGGAAACCGCGCATCGCCCGTGCCACGCTGTTCGTGATGTTGCCGCTGGCATCGAACGTCGGTGTGAACAGGCTCGGCAGCGAGGCGTTCGAGTTGTTCGTCAACTCCGGTGCGCTGACGCGACGAACCAGCTCGTTGATTAGATCGAGCTTTGCGCCAGCGGCTGGTGCCGTGTTATCCCCCTGCGCGTTGTTGACGGTGGTGTTGCGACGCTGGAAGGTCACTTCGACGGCGAAGTCGTACGCTCCCTGGAGCAGGTTCTGTTTGCTCGGCTCGATACCCGTGCAGGTGCCCGGGCCGGAAGCACACGTCTGATTGTTGACGTTGTACATCCCCGCACCATCGATCGGGCGGAAGTACCAGCCGTTCTGGTTGGGGTTGGCGTTGCTCAGGCTGTCGAGCGAAAGGATACCGATAGCGCGATAGCCGCCACCCGGAAACTGCACCTTGTAGAATTTCTTGTCGTCGCCGACGAAGGTGTGGTCGCCGCCGTTGTTGGCGAAACGCAAGCAGTTGCGGACGTCGCCCGAACCGGAGTTCTCGACCACGGTGTAGCCGAGGGAAGCGTCGAACGTGAACGGATCGAGCTGCGTGCCCGTCCCGCCGACGAAGGATTCGCTGTCGTCGATCATACGCGCCGGCGATACCGTCCCGGCCACGCCCTGCTGACACGGGAAGTTGTTGAAGTACCAGTTGTAGCTCGTCTGCGTACCGGAGCCCTGGACGCGGCGGCATACGACCACCTGGTTCTTCCCCGCCAGGCTTGCATCGACCTGGCTCCAATCGCGAATGTTGCCCATGATCATGTTGCCGTACTGTGCACGCGTGACCTTCGTCGTTGTCGGCACCGCATTGCTCGTCGAGATGCCCATCATCAGCGACGTGCTGGCCGTCGAGATCATGCGACTCACTTCGGCATTGCTCAATTGACTCTGGCCCGCTTCGACGTTGAGCGGCTCCTTGAACATGGCGGGTTCGACGTCGGACACGCCGAAGTCGGATACCAGTCCGGAATTCAGGTTCGTGTCGGCGTCGGGGAAGCCCGGGTCGATACCCTTGATGTTGCAGCGCCAGACTCCGCCGATCGTCGCGTTGCAGTTGGTGCTGTCCACTGCGATCGTGCGCATGCGAGGTGCACGAGCCACCGGGTTCACGCCCCAGACCGAGCCACCTTCGTCACGCTTGATGAAAAGCACCTTGCGGCCACGCAGGGACGCAGGAATGTCGGCATCGGAGCGCATCTGACCGAGGTGCGCGTAGTAGAGCCGGCCGAGCTGGCTAGGGGTCGTCTGATTTTCATTGCCGGCATTGTCGTGGTAGGTGTGGCACTGAGCATCGCTGCCGCTCTTAACGAACATGTTCTTGATCTGGTTCGACAGATTCACGCTCGGTGCCGTGGCACCTGAAAGGTAGACCGTTAGCGTGTCTGCGAAATCGAATGCGCCGAATGCCGGCGCGGCCGGGCAGGGCTGACCCGCCGAGGAGGACTGAGCCTGAGCGGCTCCGGACACGGCCAACATGAGGGGCGCGGCCAAGGCCAACGCGCACGCAATGGTGCTCTTCTTGAGTTGCATGACGAATCTCCTGAAAGCAAAGGGTGGACTGCGACTTCAATGCGATTGATGCGTTCTTTTGGGCACAGCAACCCCGCTGGGCGGCATGACGTCGCCCATCGGGACTTGCTGGTGAAACGAAGCGCGACCCGGTTTAGCTGTTCGCGTTGCGGTTACGACGCCGGGCCAGCGCACCGACGAGCGCGAGTCCGGAGAGCATCAGCGCCCACTCGCCGGGTTCCGGTACCGGGGCCATGTAGGTCAACGTGCCGTCCTGCGCCAAAGACCACGAAGCGTTGCCCACGTCATTGGCGAAGATCGAAAGATTCGCCTTCACCGCGTTGCTGCCGGAATTGCTGGTATTGGCGAGCAGGTAGAAGTTCATCGACTCGCCGATGCGAGCCGTGCTGTTGAAAGTCGCCGAACCACCCCAGTTGTTTCCCCAGAGCGCAGACCCGCCGTAGGCCGGGCCGTCGGCCTCGGTCGCCGTGGACGAACCGTTGATCACATCGCCGCCCGGATGACTCCCCAGTGCGTTCACGTTGGCGAGGTAGCTCGCCGTGTTGTCGTCGAACGTTCGCAGCGCGAGATTGGTCGGAACCTGCGTGGTATCGATGGATTTTGCCGTGGTGAGGTATCGGTTCTGCTGAACGTTGTCCAATGCACCGATATTCCACACGAACATGGACTGGCGATCGCCCAACGTCTCGTTCAGGAACGCCGTAAACGTTGCATCGGGCGCGAACTCGAGCGTGTAGCCCTTCGCCGTGACGCCACTACCCGCGGGGGTCGGCAGGAAGGCGTTAATTCGAATCCCAAGGTCGCGGGTGTACGACCTGCCCGTGGTCCCGGTCGGATCGATGTCGATGATGGTGAGAAAAAGCTCCCCGTTACCGTCCTGGCCGGGACCGGGACTGCCTCCGGCATTGATCGTCGCCGCTGCCTGAGCGCTGAAGAGCGCGGCGAGCAAGGCGCCTGCTACGTGCATCTTGAACTTCATGCTGTCTCCTATCGTTTCCTGGGTGTGTCTCGGTTCGTGGGCCGCGGCGCCGCTGCACCGCAGTGCCAGACTTCTGCGCTGCTGGCATGAACTCTACGGGAGCACTATGACAAGCGAAGGTGCCGTTGCCTGCCGTTGTGTAGTCCGATCGATGCAAGTTGGCACCGCACCGGGTTCGAGTCGGGACGAACAGTAACCAATGCGAGACCGAACGAAAATGCGCTGCTCGGACTATGCGCGGTGCGATATGTCGCCGTTATTGCCTCACGCACGGATCGATGCGTCCGATCCCACGTGCAAAAAGTCCCACATACGCTTGAATATGAAGCCGATCTGAAGATGGTCCGAAAGAACCATGGATGTGTCAGCCGCAATCGCAAACGATCAACGCAACGTCAATTCGAGTTCGGAAAAAGGGCGATCGAAGATGTCGTAAGCGATCGCACCCGTGGCAGCCCCATGCGCGATCAGGACGCGTACCGCCTCGCGATGCCGGCGAAACACGGCCCAGTAGAGCGCGGTACGCCCCGTTCGATCCAGTCGATCAGGATCCGCGCCCCGAGCAAGCAGCACGCGAAGCACGTCGCCGTGGCCTTCCGCCGCAGCGACGCCCAGGCCATGACGACCTTCGCGATCGTAGAGCCGCCAGTCCGCGCCGGCGACGAGTAGACGCTCGACGATCGCTGCACGCCCGGCGCCGATCGCCGACAACAGGGCGGTCGAGCCGTGAGCAATTCGGGCATCGACGAGCACTCCGTTGGCAATCAGCGCCTCGACGACCGACGTGTGACCATGCAGGGCGGCCATCCCGAGCGGGGTGAATCCGCGGGCGCCGCGGATGTCCGGCTGCGCGCCGGCTCGCAGCAGGATGCGCACCAAGGCGGCATCACCGAGAAACGCGGCACGCACCAGCGCCGACTCGGTGTCGATGTCCCGGGCATTCGGGTTCGCACCCTGCGTCAGCGCCGCCTCGACCGCCTTCGCATCGCGCGCATCGACCGCGGCGAGCAGTGATCGATCGAGATCGCGGACACCCACGGGCTCGACATCCGTCGGTCCGGTACGAATTCGCCGCCACGCTTCGTCCGTGAGCCGCTGCTTGCCGGCGGATGCGGGCGCTGCCTCGCGCTCGAGCCAGCGCAGTTCGCTGGGGCTGTCGAACGCGATGCCGACGGACGAGGACACGAGCAGCGCGGCTGCGGATAACGTTCTGATCATTGACGGACATCCCTTCTGCAACGGTCGTTCGGAATCTGCCCAAAGAGCATCGAGCCGCCCGATAGCGGTCGGTTCTCCTCGGCAGGCGGCACATCGGGCGGCGGCGAAGCCGCGGCGTGGATGCGCGAAGAATCGAATCACGGACTTGCCAGACCGGTAGCACCCGCACCACGTATGCATGCCGCATAACGTCGATTCGAATCCCTGAGGCAGCGTTCGAACGCTGGGGGATCGGCGCCGAGTGCCGCGCAGGCACGCATGTCCGACGCCCGGGTGCCGACGCACTCATTGGGCTTCTTGGGCACCTCGGTCGGCGGCTTCTGCGTCGGCGCCGGCACAACCGGTGCCGTGCCCGCATCGAAAGGAATCAGCCCCGTCGCCGGGACTTGGGATGGGATGATGGCCTGCGGGATTGCAGCACCGCCCGAGGTGCTCGGCGCCCCTCCCGCGCGGGGCGCCGGCGCGCCGATCACATACACGAACTGCCAACGACCGTACCCGTCGCCTTCGAGCGTGACCGTCTTCGGCAGGCTCGTACGAAACGCCGTGCCCTGCCCCTTGCTGTAGACGCCCATGATCGATCTGTCCGCCGCCAGCACGAGACCCCAATCACGCGTGCCGGACATCGGATCGGCATACAGGCGCCGGAGATGCCGCCGCGGAATCGGGAAGCGCCTGTCCTCGATCAGGTCGGCCAGCGCGCGGGGAAACTGCTTCATCGGCTGCGGCGTGGATTCGTAGTAGCTTGCTATCGCGCGTCGAAACTGCTCACCCACGAACAACAACTCCCGTTCGCGTTCACGTGCGGCGTAGGTCGTCCAGAGCTGGGCGACTGCTGCCAGACCCCATCCAAGCCCTGCGACCATGAGTAGCACCCAGAGGTACGTCAGCCCTTCCTGCCTTCGCATCCCTGGCACGCAGCCGCTTCGCCTTCGCAAGGTCGGCTGCTCCGTCAAGCACACCGCGCGATCGCTAGCCGGACATGCCGAGACCATTCGCCGTTCACTCGTCCGCGCGCCACTGCCGCGCCACATCCAACGCAACCGCCTGTGTGCGATTTCGAACGCCGAGCTTGCGCAAGAGCTTCTGCACGTGGTTCTTCACCGTCAGCGGGCTGATGCTGAGCGTGGCGCCGATCTCGGCATTGCTGCGCCCGTGCTGCAGGAGCCCCAGCACTTCGCGTTCGCGAATCGTCAAAGTGCGGCCGATCGCCCGACCGGCGACCGGCGAGTTGCTGCGCTGCATGCGTATCAGTGCCGCTCTCAGATGCGGCAGGATGATCTCCACCGCGAGGCTGACATCATCAGCGCGCCCGTCTACGATATCGACGAAGCCGAAGAAGGTATCGAGATTGCCGTCCGGGGCGATCGATCCATGCGCTGCAAGGCTCGTGTAGCCGAACCCCAGGGCCGTGCGACGCAGGTCCTCGTCGTCCGAGACAGCGTCCCGATCGAAGCGGATGACGAGAGGAACACGACCGCGACGCCGCCACAGTTCGGCAAGTCTCGGCAGAAATCCGCCGTCGGGCGCGATCAGATCGCGACGGACAGCGCTCTCCATCGGCTGGACCGTCATGACATCGGCGAACAGCATGCGGCCTTCCCGATCATAGGCTGCATAGAGAAGCAGATTGTGCGCAAGGATCGTCTGCAGCGCACCCTGGGTCCAGGAGAAGAAGTGCGCATGGGCACGCACCCGGATGGAGCTCTCGATGGCGAGCAGCAGACAATCCCGGTCCAGCCACGCCCGTGGCGGCAGTTCGATCGAATCGACCGGGACGAGGCCATCAGCGATATTCGCGCGTGCTTGGATCACGGGGAGCCTCACCAGTCGGAGTAGGAAGAACCGTCGAGCGCTTTGCCGGTCGCACCGCTGCGCACGTCGAAGATGCCCTGCTGGTCCGCATCCGACGGCGCCGACACGATGACCCAGCTTTCGCGGGACTCGGTCACCGGGTCGAGCGGTATGTCGCGCAGGTAGCGACTGCTCACGAGATCGTCGAGCCGGACGGGGAGCGATGCGCGATCCGCCCGGTACTGATCGAGCGCACTGCGAATCGCAGCGAGGTTCTGGCGCAATACGGATTCTTTGGAGCGATCGAGGCCGGCCGAGAACCTCGGCAGAGCGAGGCTCGTGAGCAGACCGACGATCGCCAGCACGACGACGAGTTCGATCAAGGTGAATCCCGTCACTCGCCGTACATGCATGCTCACCACTCCCTGTACGGTACGCCGTTCAGGCCGACCTTGGTCGACCGGGAGTAGACGTCGAAGACGTCCTTGCCGGCGGCCGGGGCGTCCGGCGGGCTTTCGTAGCTGCGCACGCCCCAGGCTGCGAGCGGGGCCTGCTCGGGATCGTCCGCGAACGGGTCGCGCGGAATCCGGCGCAGGAAATAGATGCGGCGCTGTCCGGGATCCTTCGCGTCCGCGACGCCATTGACGAGTTCTTCGAGATTGCGCGGATAGCCCGTCTCGTCGGCTTTGCGCGCCACTCTGCCCGCATCGACGGCATCCTTGTAGGCATCGATGCCCTCCCGGATCGTGCGCAGCGCCGAGCGCAACTCCGCCTCCTTGGCACGTCGCGCACCGACCTCGAGCAGCGGTGCTGCCGAGGCAGCAAGAAGCGCAAGCACGGCCGCTGCTGCAAGCATTTCGATGAGCGTGAAACCAAGGGTCCGGCTGCGCGTCATTTTTCCACCACGACCAGCGTGTGCGCCCCGGCGCCCTCGAGGACGATCTCGCCGTCGTTGAGCGCCTGACCGGAGAGGGAGCCCAGGGCGATGCTGGTCGTCAGCGCCTTGAGAGCGAGCACCCGGAACCGCACCTCGCGCACCGATCTGCCTTCTCGTATGTCGATGGTCAACGGCCATCTGCCGGTCTTGGCCGCCGCAGTATCCGCCCCCAGCGGCTGCAAAACGGCCGGGTCGAACGTCACCTCGAAACTTGCGCTGCGCACCGCCTCGGCCCCCGCACCGAGGCCGACCTGAAGGGTGATTTCCGAACCTGTGGCCGCCTGCGGCGGCCCGCTCAACACGATCTGCGCGGCCGGCCCCGCCGGTACGTTCGGCTGTGCCTGCGGCTTGACCTTGGGCTTCGGCGTCTGCGCCGCAGCGGGCCCACCGCTGGCCGAGAGCTTCAGTGCACCCGCGCGTCCCGGACGCAGCGTAAGCGGATCCGCACCGACCGCTGCTTCGGTGCCCGAACCATAGCTGGCAAGGCTGGCTTCGGGTCGAGCGATGTTGCGCACCACGCGCGGCGTGATCAGCAGCACCACCTCGGTCTTCGTCGCGTTGTCGTTGTTGCTGGAGAACAGCCGGCCGAGCACCGGCATGTCGCCCAAGCCGGGCAGCTTGCTGGCGGTCTGTCGGTCTTCGTCCTGTATCAGGCCCGCCAGGATCTGCGTCTCGCCGTCGCGCAGGCGCAGCGTGGTGACCGCGTTGCGGGTACCGAGGCGATAGGCGCGCGTGTTGAACAGATCGAGGATCTCGAGGATGTTGCTCACCTCGAGGCCGACCTTGATCGCAATCTCGTCGTCGAGGTAGACATTGGGCTCGACATCGAGCTTCAGACCCGTTTCGAGATAACTGACCGAGGCCGAAACGCCGACGTTCGCCGTGCTCGTCGTCGTGATCACCGGCACCTTTTCGCCGATGTGGATGCGCGCCTTCTCGCGATTCCTCACACGTATGCGCGGATTGGCCAGCACGTTCGTGCGCCCGTCCTGCTGCTTCAGGTTGAGGATCAGCGCCGGGTTGAGCACCACGGCCTGCAGCGCCGAACTCGAAAGTTCGAACTGCGCCGGACCGGCCGCCCCATTCGCGCCGAGCGGACCGAAGTTCACGCGTTCCGGGAAGCGGACGCCCAACTCCTGCAGGCGGGAGCGCCCCACTTCGAGCACTTCGACCTCCAGCATCACCTCGGGCTCGGCGAGATCCTGCGCTGCGATCAGCTTCTCCGCGTAACGCACGGCAGCGGGCGTATCCCGCAGCACGAGCATGTTGAGCTTCTCGTCGACGAAGATGTCGCGCGTCTTGACCAATGCGCGGATGAGGTTGAGCGTCTGCTTGGCGTCGGCATTGCCGAGGTAGAAGGTGCGCGTCACCAGCTCCTGATACTCCCGTGCCTTCGCCGGGGTGTTCGGATAGATCAGGATGGAGTTGGGATTGAGCACCTTGCGCGCGAGCTGGTTGGTGGTCAGCAGCAGCTTGACCACATCCTCGACGGCCATGTCACGCACGAAGATCGTGACTCGCATGTCGGGGCGCACATCCTTGTCGAACACGAAATTGATGCCGTGCGAGCGCGCGATGATCTCGAACACCTGGCGCAGATTGGCTTCGCGGAACTCGAGGCTGATCGGCTTGCTGAACTCGCTGCCGAGCTGAGGCTCGGAGTTCGTCGTCGCGTCGCTCTTGCGTTCGCCGATCCTGCGTGCAAGCGCACGTGCGCCGCGGTGTGATGGCGACTCGAACAGCGTGCGCTGAACGATCGAATCCGCACTGACCAGATCACCCTTGGCCAAGGCGGCTTCCGCGACAGCCACCGCTTTGTCGGCCCGAGCCTCGGCCTCCAGTCGGGCGAGCCCTTCGGCTGCCCGCGGATTGCCGGGGGAGAGGGTAAGCACACGGCGATAGGTCGACTCGGCCTGGGCGCGCCCGCCAGCAACACGAAGGACCTCCGCTTCCGCAAGCAGCCGGGCCGCCGCGAGTTCGCGCTGACTGACCAGCGCACCGCGCAGTTCGGCATCTCCCGGGGCTTCGGCAGAAGCCTTGGCAATGCGGGCCAGCCCCTCTTCGACCTGACCGGCATCGATCATGCGTCGGGCTTCGTCGAGCACGCCCGTAGAGGCGCATCCGCCGAGCAGCAAGGCCGCAATGACTACGACATGGCAGCGATTCACCCCGGACCTCCCAGGGACAGCGACTTGCGCTCTCCGAGCGGCACGTAGGTGAATGTGGCTGCGTTCTGGCTGACTTCGTCGAGCCGCCATGTTCCGGCGATCACGTCCCCGACCTTCACGATATGCGTTTCCTGTTGCTGAGCGAAAAAAAGCACGCGGGCGCCGCCCACCTCCTGCCTGCCGATGTATCGAAACGGCAAGTCCGGCGCCTGCGGCGGCGGCGGAGGGGGCGGTGGCGCCGTGCGTTGAACACCACCGGGTCGGGCGTCGGCCATGACCTCTTCAGTGACGAAGGGATCCTTGGGCTCCTGCTCCGACCGAGTACGAAGGCCGATGCGGTCGAGGCGTGCTACGTCGAACACGGACAGCGCAGGCGCATCGCCGCGAGCGTCGGCGCGTCGGCTCTGAGGGGCCGGCTCGCGCGTATTGGCTTTCCTGGGCGCTGCCTCTTCCTCTTCGGGCGCAAGGACGACCAACGCGCCGGCGCCGAGGGCGAGCAGCACGAGCGATCGAATGCGGGTGCTGCCGGCCTCCTTCATGGCCCCCCCGTGTAGAGACTGAACTGCAGACGCCCCTCGACTTCGCGCCCGGACACCGAGTCCCGCTGCAGCGACGCCGCATCGAGCGCGAGGGATGGCACCTCCGCGAGGGCCTCGGTCGCGAACCCGCGCAAATCGGCGTACTTCCCCTTCACGGGCACGAGCACCTGGTGACGCAATACCGGCGGATCGCGCTGGGGCGATGCCCGGTACTCGCCGCTGCGCAACTGCAGCCCTCGCTTGTCGGCGAAAGCCTGCAGGCGCAGCAGTTCCTGGCGCGCTTCGTCGGCAGGCGGCAACCACGCCACGAATCGATCGATGCTCGCCTCGACGGCCTTCGTGCCGGTGGGCCGGCGCTCGGTGACGGCGACGCGCTTGGCGGCACGGACCTCTCGCTCCTGGAGCGAATCGCGTTCGTCCATCGCAGGTCGCAGCGCAGCTTGTGCGAAGGCAAGCGCGAACGCCAGCATGCCGAGCCCCAGGACGCCGGGCACCCCGAGCATCTCGATCGACTGCATGACGAGAAAGCGCGCGCGATTCATTTCGGCGGCACCCAACGCGCCGTTACCACGAAGCGAAGTGCGTTCGCGCCTGCGCGCTGCTGCCATTCGTGCTGACTCAACCGCACCTCCTGCAAGGATGCGGCCGCGCCGAGTCGCTCGAGGTACCGTGACAACGAATCGCGGTCGACCGCCTCGCCGCTCAGACGAACATTGAGCTTGTCGGCATCACTGTCGAATCCGAGCAGCGCAACGCCGCGCACGCTCGACGCCTCGATATCGTCGAGCAGCCGGATCCACGGTTTCTCGAGTGCCGTCACGATTCGGTTCGCGCCCTCGACCTGCTTTCTCAATCGGGCTGCGCGCGCCGGATCGACCGCGGCAGCCGTCGTTGCATCGGCCGAGACGATGCCGAGCGCATCGAGCCGTGCCTCGATTACACCGGACTCCTGCGCAACCCGATGGAAAAGCACCCCGACAGCCACGGCTACGGCACAGCCGATGCCGAGCACCACCCAACCGAGCGACGAGTTGCGCCGCGCCGGAGCCGCGAAATCGATCTTCAATCCGGGCATCAGAGCATTCCCATCGTCGAACAGTGCGGCGGCAACGATGGCGGTACAGGAAGGACTTCAAGGTGTCCTGCGCCCACTGCGGTGCGCAACTCGTCGGCCTGTGCGTAGCCCCAGTACCAGATCGCCGCCGCATCGCCCGGGTTCGCCCCCGATGCGCACTTCAGTTCGCGCAGCATCCGCGCCAGCGCTGCGCCCACTGCAGGCCCACAACGCACGCTCTGAACATCGCTCCACGAGCGTTCGGCGAGCAACAGGCGGGTGAGCCGCCCCGGCTCGGCCACGAACAAATGCCCTTCGCGGGTCATCTGCCCGCCGTATCGATTGGCGATCCGGCAGAGGTTGGATTCGACTACGCCGATCCGCGCACGCGCGGAGGACGCCACCGCCTGCAGCCCCTCGATGAGTGCGCCATCGATGGCCGCCGCCACCCGCGTTTTTCCAGATCGGGCCGCAGCGATCCGCACCCGGCGCGGACTGACCGAACGTCCGTAGACACGCTCGAACTCGTGCTGGGCATAGGTTTCCCAGTCGGCGTACCCGAGTCCGTCTCGCCAGGGCAGCGCGAGATAGCGCACGAAATGATCGGAGAGCGCGACATCGATGCGCGAGCGGCGCCCGATGCCGGACATTTGACGTTCGATCACTTGCAGTACCTGTGCTGCCTTGTCTGCATGCCCATCGGTGGCCGCAAGCGGCTCGTCGAACAACGTCCGCAGCGATGAGGATCGATTCAGCAAGCCCTGCCCCGACGCAGCCACGACACGCGTCGGACTGATCCATATGCGCAGCCGGTCACGCAGCCAGAGTGACACGATTCAGTTCCTCGATGCTGGTTTCACCGCGGGCGACAAGCGCGAGCGCCACGGCGCGAAGTGAACGAAAGCCCTTGGCCGCAGCAGCCGCCTTGACGCGCCGCGGGGACTCACGCCCGGCGAGCAGTTCGCGCAATTCGTCGTCGACGACCAGCACTTCGGCGATGGCCTTGCGGCCCCGATAGCCGGTGCCGCGGCAATGGCCGCAACCGCGTCCAGTTCGCAGCGACATTGCGGCCAGCACGCTCGTTTCCACGCCGAGCGCGAGCGCCTGCTCCGGACCCGCCACGACCGGCTCGACGCAATGCGGGCAGTTCATGCGCATGAGCCGCTGGGCCACGATGCCATTCAACGCCGACATGAAGCTGTGCGAGTCGACCGCCATATGATTGAAGCGCCCGATCACGTCGAACACGTTGTTCGCGTGGACGGTGGTGAACACGAGATGGCCGGTCAGCGCGGCCTGCACCGCAATCTGGGCGGTATCCGCATCCCGGATCTCGCCGACCATGACCTTGTCGGGATCGTGCCGCAGGATCGAGCGCAGCCCCCGTGCGAACGTCAACCCCTTCTTCTCGTTCACCGGAATCTGCAGCACGCCGGGAAGCTGATACTCGACCGGATCCTCGATCGTGATGATCTTGTCGAGGCCGTGATTGATCTCGGTAAGCGCGGCGTAGAGCGTCGTCGTCTTGCCGCTGCCCGTCGGCCCCGTCACCAGCAGCATTCCGTAGGGCTGCGAGGCAAGATGGCGGATTACCCGCATCGCATCGGCGTCGAAACCCAGGGTATCGAGTCGCAGCCCGCGCACTTCGTCCGCAAGTGCCTGCTTGTCGAGGATACGCAGCACGGCATCTTCGCCGTGTATGCTGGGCATGATGGAGACGCGAACATCGATCTCCCGACCCTGCGCGGCCACCTTGAAGCGGCCGTCCTGAGGCACCCGACGCTCGGCGATGTCGAGTTCGGCCATGACCTTGATGCGCGAGATCACCTGCTCGGCGAAGCTGCCGCCGGCGGCGCGACCGGCCACACTCAGCACCCCGTCCAGCCGGTACTTGATGTTGAGCCCTTCGCCTCCGGTTTCCACGTGCACGTCGCTCGCACCCAGACGCAGCGCGTCGTACAACGTCGAGTTCACCAGCTTGACGACCGGGCTCGCATCGTCGCTGATCGTGCGCAGCGACAGATCCTCGACCTTGGCCGCCTGCTGACTTCCGCCCTGGGGCGCTGCGATGCTGTCCATCGCGCGTACGCCGTCCTCATAGCGGTTGAGGTAGGCGAGGATGTCGGCGCGGTGCGCGAGCGCGCAGTCGAACGAATCCTCGATCCGGTCTTCGAGCCAGGCCCTTGTCGCGGTATCGAACGGATCCGCGAACACGAGGGCGATTCCCGCGTTGACCGCCGAGAGCACCAGGCACTCGCGGCGCACCGCTTCGGGAAACGGCAGCAGATCGAAGCGCGGCGCCATGCCGTGAAGATCGGCCATCGTCAGCGATTGCCAACCGAGCGTGCTCGCCAGGGCTGCGACGACCCCCTCGGCTTCCATGCCGCTCGAGGTCTGAAGCAGGTCGATCAAGTGACCTTCACCGGCCACCGAGCGCAGCCTCGCTTCGCGTATCATTGCTTCGGCGAGGATCCCGGGCGTGTCGGCGATGGATGCGGATGCCGCACTCATTGCAGACTCCCCGCGAGTTCGAAAATCGGCAGGTACATGAGCACGACGATGCCTCCGATCATGAGACCGATGAAGAGCATGAGCACGGGCTCGAACAGACGGGTCGTACGCTCCACCCATCGCGCCAGTTCCTGTTCATGGAACGCCGCGGCCTGCTCCATGAGACTGCCCAGATCCCCGCTGCGCTCGCCCACCTGCAGCATCCGCATGCCGATCTCGGTGGTCAGGCCGTTGCCCTCGAGGGCGACCGAGGCGGGCATGCCTTCGGCGACTTCGTTGCGCGCAGCCTCCAGCCGTGCGCGAGACACGGTATCGAGCATCCCCGCCACCATGCGTAGCGCAGCGACCAGGGGAACGCCTCCCCGCAGCAGCATGCTGACCGTTCGATAGAGCCGCGCGATGCGAAACGTCCTGAACCGCTCGCCGAGCACAGGCGCCGAGACGAACATCCGAACGACATGACCGCGGATCTGCTCGGAGCGCCAGGCGGCGAAACCACCGATCGCCGCAGCCAATACCAGTGCGACGGCGACTGCAGGATGACGATCGATTGCGCCGCCCATCGTAAATAGCAGTGCAGAACCCCAGGGCATCTCGCGTCCCAGTTCGAGATAGATGCCGCTGAACCTCGGCACCACATAACCGATGAGGAAGAGCGAGACGAGCACGCCCACGCACAGCAGCAGCGCCGGATAGATCAGCGCCGACACGAGCTTCTGCCGCACCTCGTCCATCTGTCGGTCGTAGGTGAGGTATCGGGCGAGCGCTTCGGGAAGCGCACCGGTCTGCTCCGCCGCGCGAACCGTCTCTACGTACAGCGGCGGAAACAAGGCGCGCTGATCGCCCAGCGCCGCCGACAGCGACTGCCCGGCGCGCAGCTGTTCGATGACTCGCGCAAGGCTCGCGCTTGCCGTGGACTGGCGGCTGCTCAGCGCCTGGATGCTCTCGATCAAACCCAGTCCGGCATTGAGCAGCGCGAGCAGCTCCTGAGTGAACAGCGACAGGGAGAACGAGCCTGCGGTACGCAATGACCCGCGCGCCTGGGCCACCGACAGCACGACGAGATCACGTCCGCGCGCCAGGGCCGCGGCTGAATCGGCGTCCGAGGCGTCGAGGTCGAACTGGACGACCCCACCGGCGGACAAGGCTCTCACATGGAACTGCATGGCTCTCTACCAGTTGCCGATGTCGCGGTCTTCGCCTTCACCGCCCGGTCGTCCGTCTCGGCCGTAGGAGACGAGATCGAATTCGGCGTGTTCGCCCGGGTAGCGGTAGGCGTAACTGCGGCCCCAGGGATCGAGCGGCGCCTCCTTGCGCAAGTAAGGCCCGGACCATTTCGATTCGCCGGAAGGAGCGACCGACAGCGCCGCGAGGCCCTGTTCGTTGGTCGGGTACCGGCCCGTATCGAGACGATATTGCTCGAGCGCCTTCTCCAGCGCGTCGATCTGCGCCCGCGCCACTTTGACTTCGGACTTCCCGATCTGTCCGAAGTAGCGCGGCGCCACGAACCCCGCGAGCAGGCCGATGATGACCATGACGACGAGCAGCTCGAGCAAGGTAAAGCCGGAGTCGCGCTTGCGGCGCATGCGAAGTACCAGCATGGAATCGACTGTCACAAAGACGAGGGTGTGACCTCGGGAGGACGCAATGTAGTCGCCGTAAGTGACAATGCTGTGAAGTGCCGTCGAACGTACAACTGCGCTTCGGCGATTCCTTGCCGGCGATGCCCATGCGCTATGGGGAGGACTCAGCTTCGAGCGCCTTCATGGGCTGCCCTCGCCGGCGATGACGCAATGATCCTTTGGACTCATTTCATGTCACGTCGTCGCAACATACACCGCTGAGCGGAGC
>LNFM01002311.1_pt1 | contig 40112 bp, 40 predicted proteins | sample 596031 | NCBI WGS metagenome assembly LNFM01 (sample SAMN04254537, study PRJNA301005) | activated carbon metagenome | isolation source: dual media filters at the Ann Arbor, Michigan drinking water treatment plant | place: USA: Ann Arbor | reverse complement strand
GGACAGCGGTCCGTCGCAGAAGACCGGGCCGCCACCGAGGCGCCGCTGGAGATCCGCCTGCACGGGCAGCCGTTCCGGTGTGGGCCCGCCCGGCGGTGGACACGCTGGCCACCATCCCGACACGCGGCACCCTGCGCGTCGGCGTCGTGGCCAACGAGCCGTTCGTGCCGACGTCGCCGCCACCGGCCTCTGGATCACGCCGGCCCGCGCCCTGGTCGTCAACTTCACCGACGCCACGTCGGTCGGGGCCATGCACCTGATCGCCAGCAAGTCCCTCGCGGGCACGAAGACGTCGGTCGCCGACTTCAATACGCCGGACGTGCGCCTCGTGGTCATGGCCGGCACGAGCCAGGAAGGCATCGCCGCCCGTACGTTCCCGAAAGCGACGCTCGTCAAGGTCCAGGCCGACGCCGATCCGCTCGCCCCGGTGCTCGAAGGCAAGGCGCATGGCGTGCTCGTCACCACGCCGTCGCCGCAGTTGGTGGTGCGGCAGGCGCCCGATCGCCTCGTCCAGCCGCTCGAGCAGCCGCTCCAGGTGACGCGGTCCGCGATGGCCGTGCGCAAGGGCGACGCCGACTTCCTCAACTTCCTCAACAGCTGGCTGGCGTTCCATCATGAGGGTGGCTGGCTCGACGAACGCAAGCGCCACTGGCTCGGCACCGACTGGCTGACCGGCATGTAGCCGTCGGCCCGAGACGATGGGTAGGGACCGCTCTCCGAGCGGTCCGTCATCGCAAGCCCAGCCCGACGTATGCTCTGGAGCAGAGGGTTCAGCTGGCCGCAGTGACCCGAAAGGATGTGATGACATGACCAGAACGCTCTTCCCCCTGTCGTGGATGCTCGGGGCCACGTTGGCATTGTCCACCGTCGGTGTCGTGCTCACGCCCATCGCCGCGCAGGCCCAGAGCGCCAGCAGCGTCGATCGCATGATCGAGCGCGCCTTCGACGATGTCCTCGGTCGCCGGCCGGACAGCCGCGAGATTCGGCTGTATCGAACCCGCGTGTACGAGGACGACTGGACCGACCGCGACATCCGTAACGAGCTGCGCCGCCAGCGTGACGACCGCGACCGCTATGGCAACAGCAACGGCTACGGTGGGAATGGTGGCTACGGCAACCGCGACCGGCCCGGCAACGACGACAGGCGCCCGTCGTCGGCCGACATCGACCGCATCATCACCCGCGCCTATCAGGACATCCTGGACCGCGACCCCGATCCACAGGGCCTGCGCGAGTATCGCCGGCGCATGCTCGACGACGGCTGGAGCGAGCGGCAGGTGCGCGACGCCCTGCGCCGCAGCAGCGAGAAGGCCGAGCTCAGCGACGCGCAGATCGATCAGATGATCACGCGCGCGTACCGCGACGTGCTCGGCCGTGCCCCCGATGCGGGCGGCCTGTCGGACTTCCGCCGGCAGGTGAAGACGAAGGGGTGGACCGAGGCCGACGTCCGCACCGCCCTGCGCGACAGCCCGGAGTATCGCGAGAAGAACACGATGACCGAGGCGAAGGCGCGCGAGGTCGTCGCCCGTGCCTATCAGAGCGTGCTCGGTCGGGATCCCGATCCGGGGGCCGACGTCTACGTGCAGAGGGTCTGGCGCGAGAAGTGGACCGAACGCGACGTCGCCAACGAACTCCGCAAGAGCGACGAGTTCCGCAACCGTCGGCCGTGAGGTCGACTCGCCGGTCAGCGGCGGCGCGATGACGGCGTGGCCCCGCGACCGGGTCGCCCGTCTCGTGCTGTGGGCCGCGGTCGTCGTCACGGCGAGGACCGGCGCGTCCGGCCTTCATCACCCTGGCCAGGACGGTGCGGCGCCCGCCGTGTCCTGCCGCTTCGCACGCCCCGGCGCGCCCCTGGGCGGCGCCACGCCGAAGTTCCAGTGCCGCACGGCCCAGGATGTGAGCCTGCGGGTCAAGTACACGGACGACACGACCGGCGGCAACCGGGAGGTGTACGCACTGGTCGCCGCGACGCGCCTGCTCTGGGCGCTCGGGTTCGGCGCCGACCCGATCTACCCGATCTGTGAGGACTGCCCGGAGGACCCGATGACGGGCGCGGGCCCGCGCGCCTCGCGGCAGTACCTCGCGATCTACCAGCCGGCCATCGCCGACGTCGTGATGGTGAGCGGCAGCGACCCGAACGCGGGCTGGAGCTGGGCCGACCTCGACACTGCCATCGATGCGCTGCCGGCGGGCCCGCAGCGCGACCGGCAGCGTGCCCAGTTCGACGCCCTGACGCTGGCCGCGGTGGTCCTGCAGCATGGCGATCGCAAGCCGGAGCAGCAGCGGTTGGCGTGCGGCGGTCCGGTGGACCCCGCCGGCGGCGACGTCCATCCGCTGGCAGAGGATGACGGCCACGGCTACCGTCCGCCGGTGTTCTTCGAGCGGCCCGGGGCGCGCGCCTGCGCCGATCCTGTGGTCACCGTGCAGGACGTCGGCGCCACGTTTGGCGGGGCCGGACGCACTACCGGGTGTTCCAGCCCGCCATCAACCACAGGGGCGGCGCCCCGGCGGAGTGCCGCGGCAATCTGACCGTGTCGCTGAGCGCTCGGGGTGGAGGGCGCGGTCACCCGCGGGTGAGCGAGGCCGGCCGGCAGTTCTTCCTGGCCCAGGCAGGCCGACTGACGGATGCCCATGTGCACGCCGTGATGCAGGCCGCCCGCGTCGACCAGATCGCCGATTCGGTCTGGCACGACCCGCGCACGGGCGTGTCGTCGACCGGCGCGGCTGCGTGGGTGGCCGTCTGGCGCGACAAGATGGCGCAGATCGCCGCGCGGACCTGCGCGCCCTGACCCGCCCTGCGGCGCGTGACGGCGCCAACGACGCGATCCGGATTGCGTCGCGTCCTCTGATGAGCTAGATCACAGCTCATGCAGACACGTCTCCTTCGCCTCGTCCTCCTCGTCGCCGGCGCCCTGGCGCTCGCCCCCACTCTCGCGCATGCCCAGGAGCAGGTCACGGTCGTCCGCCGCGGCAGCCAGAAGATCACGGGCCGGTTCGAGGACTGGAACCGGTCCAACGACACTGTCTATGTCCGCGTGTCGCAGAACGACCAGCAGAAGTTCCCGATGGCCGACGTGCAGTTGATCGTCGTCGGCGGGAGTGCGGATGGTCTGCCGGCCAGCGAGGCGCAGGCCGCGCGGGGCGGCGACCACGTGCTGGTGACCCGCGGCGGTGAAGTCCTGCGGGGGCGGTTGATCAACATCGAGGGCGGTGAGGGATCGGCCAAGGAGGGCGAGCCCCGCACGGTCAGCTTCCAGGCCGGGGGCGAGCGCCGCTTCCGCCTGTCGGAGGTCGCCCGCCTGTACCTGGGCAACTACAACAGGTAAGGGCCGGTTGTCCCAATGAGCATGTCGCTTCCTCATGCCGAGCACCGCACCCTGCAGTTCGATGGCGGGCAGGCCGTCGGCTCGACCTACCAGTGGCCGGGCGGGCAATACTGTGCGATTCACACCGTCAATGGCCTTGTCGGCTGCGGCATCTACGACATTCGCTCTGCGAACGAGTTCAGTCTGCTGGAAGTGAGCCACGCGGCCGCAGCTCTGGGAGTGACACCGGGCATGACGGGGCGCGAGGCGGTCGAGAGGTTGCTCGTCGCAAAGTAGGGGGCGCTCGCTCAACTCATCCGGTCGCTGATGAAGACGCCCAGTTTCGCGGCGGTGGCGAGTTCCAGGGAGCTTTCCTCCACCATCTTCAGCCTTGACGTGGCATCCAGGAGGGGGACCGTGACGATGGTGTTGTTGTTGAGGCTGACCATCACGCTGGATTCACCCCGGTGGTACGCGTCGATCGCAGCCACGCCGTAGCTTTGGCCCAGGTTCCTGTCCCGCGCATTGGGAGAGCCGCCGCGCTGGATGTGGCCGACGATGTTCACGCGCATCTCGAACTCGCCCGGCGCGGCCCGCTCGACGGCGGCCATGATGGCGTGGGCGATGCCGCCGTAGTGGAGTTCCTCGGAAGCGCCCGAGCCTTCCGCCGCGACGTGTTCGCCAAGCTTGGCGCCTTCCGCGACCACCACGACGGCGCTGTTCCCTCCCGTGGCCTTCCGAGCACGCAGATAGTCGACCAGGCCTCGGAGCGTAAACGGAAACTCAGGGAGAAGGATGGCGTCGGCGGTGCCGGCGAGGCCCGACTTGAGGGCGATCCAGCCGGCGTTGCGGCCCATGACCTCGACGAAGATGACCCGGTCGTGGCTGGTGGCGGTGGTGTGGACTCGGTCGAGGGCTTCCACGGCCACGTTGACGGCGGTGCTGAATCCGAACGTCTGTTCGGTCGCGGCGAGGTCGTTGTCGATGGTCTTCGGAACGCCGATCACGCGGACGCCGGCTTCGCCCAGCTGCCGGGCGCCGCTCAGAGAGCCATCGCCTCCGATCACGATCAGACCGTCCACCCCGAGGCTGGAGAGGTTCCGTTTCGCTTCCTCCAGGATTTCCCTGGGGATGCCCTTGCCCTCGCCGGTGCCTTTCTTCGCCGCGAATCGGCCGCGATTCGTGGTGTGCAGGATGGTCCCGCCGGTGTGGGCGATCCCGCTGACGGCCCTGGCGTCCAGGGTCATGTAGTCCATCGGGGAAAGCACGCCTTCCCACCCACGCTTGAATCCGACGAACGAGTACCCGAGCCTCGTTCCGTACTTCACGGCGGCGGAGATCACGGCGTTGAGCCCGGCGCAGTCTCCGCCGGCGGTGAGGATCCCGAGTCTTCCAAGTGAGGCCATCTGCCGTCAATTATGCCGCGGGGCCATTGCGGGCGCAGCTCGGTATAGGATCCTGCCGTGTGCCCGGAGGCTGCCGTGACCGACCGTGTGAAGTACCTGCTCGACGAAACGAAACTGCCCACCACCTGGTACAACCTCGCCGCGGATCTGCCGTCGCCGTGCCCGCCGCCCCTGCACCCCGGTACGCTGCAGCCGCTCGGCCCGGAGGACCTCGCGCCGCTGTTCCCGATGGCGCTCATCGAGCAGGAGGTCTCGACCGAGCGTGAGATCGAGATCCCGCGTCCGGTCCGTGACGTATACCGCCAGTGGCGGCCGTCGCCGCTGTTCCGGGCGCGGCGCCTCGAGCAGGCCCTGCAGACCCCGGCGCGCATCTACTACAAGTACGAAGGCGTGAGTCCGGCCGGCAGCCACAAGCCGAACACGTCGGTGGCCCAGGCCTTCTACAACCGCGAGGCGGGCATCCGGAAGATCGCCACCGAGACCGGCGCCGGCCAGTGGGGGTCATCGCTGGCGTTCGCCGGGGCCCTGTTCGGCATCGAGATCCAGGTCTTCATGGTGCGGGTGTCGTACAACCAGAAGCCCTATCGCCGCGCGCTGATGGAGACCTACGGCGCACGCTGTGTGGCGAGTCCCTCGGCCGAGACGCAGTACGGGCGCGATGTGCTCGCGCGCGATCCCGACTGCAACGGCAGCCTGGGCATGGCCATCTCCGAGGCCGTCGAAGTGGCGGCCACCAACGCCGACACCAACTACGCGCTCGGCTCGGTGCTGAACCACGTGCTGCTGCACCAGACCGTAATCGGCATGGAGGCCATCGAGCAGCTCGAAAGTGCCGACGACTACCCCGACGTCATCGTCGGCGCGACGGGTGGCGGGTCGAACTTCGCGGGCATCGCCTTTCCGTTCATCGGCGCGAAGCTGCGCGGCGGACCCGACGTGCGCATCGTGGCCGTCGAGCCGGCCGCCTGCCCGAGCCTGACGCGCGGCAGGTACGCCTACGACTTCGGCGACACGGCACACATGACGCCGCTGACCAAGATGCACACGCTCGGGTCGACGTTCATGCCGCCGGGGTTCCACGCCGGTGGACTGCGCTACCACGGCATGGCGCCGATGGTGTCGCACCTCAAGGAGCTCGGCCTGATCGAGGCCCGGGCGCTGCTGCAGCAGGAGTGCTTCGAGGCCGGGGTGCAGTTTGCCCGTGCCGAAGGCATCCTGCCGGCGCCGGAAGCCAACCACGCCGTCCGGGGCGCCATCGACGAGGCCATCCGCTGCCGCGAGGAGGGCGTGTCGCGCGCCATCCTGTTCAATCTGTGCGGCCATGGCCACTTCGACATGCAGGCGTACATGGACTACTTCGCCGGCAAGCTCACGAACCAGACGTACGACGAGAGCGAACTCGCGATGGCGCTGGCCGGGTTGCCGTCGGTCGGGTAGGGATCAGGGCTCAGGGCTCACGGCTCAGGTGACCTCGGGTGGGAGGGACGGCTCGCCGTGACACGCGCGTTTCACATGTGTCGCGCATAGTGCCGGGCGGAGGGAGTCCCATGACCGATGTGACCCGTCGTCAGGCGCTGGCCATGCTGGCGGCTGCCGTCCCGACCGCCCGGCTGTCCGCGCAATCGCCATCGACCCAGGCCGCGCTCGATGCGCGTGTGAGGAAGGTGTTCACCGATCGCGCCGGCACGTGGCGCGATCTGAACGTGCCCGAGTCGGACGGCCAGCTCCTGCACGACCTCATCGTGCAGCACAAGTACACGCGTGCCCTCGAGATCGGCACGTCGACCGGCCACTCGGGCCTGTGGATCGCGTGGGCCCTGAGCAAGACGGGCGGCCGGCTCGTGACCGTCGAGCTCGACGAGCGCCGTCACCGGGAGGCGAAGGCGACGTTCGAGGCCGCGGGGCTGGCCTCGATCATCGACGCCCGCCTCGGCGATGCGCATGCCATCGTGCCGGCGCTGCCGGGCCCGTTCGACTTCGTCTTCAGCGATGCCGACAAGGACTGGTATCCCAACTACTTCAAGGCCGTCCTGCCCAAGCTCGTCGTCGGCGGCTGCTACACGACCCACAACGTCAGTGAGCGCGGACGACGGGGCGCGCAGGGATCGCGCGAGTACCTCGCCTTCCTGCGGACGGTGCCCAAGACGGAGACCACGGTGGACGAGCGCGGCGGCGGGCTGGCCATCACCTACAAGAGGGGGTGACGGGAACCGGGAACCGGGAACCGGCAACCGGCAACCGGGAACCGGGCACCGGGCACCGGAAGCCGGGCAGCGGCACCGCGGGAGTTGGGAGGGCCCGCTCGCCGACGTGTCCGCCGAAGCCTCGGCGAAGGCGGAGCGGGCCGCCGGAGCCGGCGCCACGGCGGAGCCGCACGGTAAGATCGCGGCGTGTCCAGTGCCTGGCGAGCGATCGAGGTCGAGCGGGTGCGCGACGGCCAGCGGTCGCGGGCCGAGGATCGCGCCGCCACGGAGGCGCCGCTGGCCATCCGCCTGCACGGTCAGCCCTTCGTCATCACGATGCGGACGCCGGGCGCCGACCGCGACCTCGCGGCCGGCTTCCTGCTCTCCGAGCAGGTCGTGCGCGGGGCCGACGAAATCGCCGGTATGGCGCAGGCCGACGACGAGTCCGCCATCGACGTGACGCTGCGCGGTGAGGCCGTGGGTCGGCTCGAGGCGCGGCTCGCCGAGCGGCGGCATGTCACGGCGTCATCGGCCTGCGGCGTGTGCGGGCGCCAGACTCTCGATGCCCTCGATACACCCGCGCCTCCGCTGACCGCGACCTGGACGCTCCCCGCGACGGCGATATCGCGACTGCCCGAACAACTGCGATCTCAGCAATCCGTTTTCGATCAGACCGGTGGCCTGCATGCCGCCGGCGTGTTCGGACTGGACGGCACCCTGCTGGCCAGCGCCGAGGACGTCGGCCGCCACAACGCCGTCGACAAGGTCATCGGACATCTGGTGCTGCGCGCTGCGCTGCCGCTCTCGTCGCAGGTGCTGTGCGTGAGCGGACGGGCCTCGTTCGAGCTCGTGCAGAAAGCCATCTTCGCCGGCATCCCGATGCTCGTCGCGGTCTCGGCGCCCTCGACGCTGGCCATCGACCTGGCGCACCGGCACGGTCTCACGCTGGCGGGCTTCGTCCGCGGCGCCGCCTTCAACCTCTACACGCACCCGCACCGCGTCGCCTAGGTCTCATGCCCCTCTTCGGTCTGCACAAGCAGAAGCCCCGCCACTTCCGCGACATGTTCCGCATCGCCTGGGAGAACCGCGACCAGCTGCCGTATGCGTGGCGCATCCTGCGGGATGGCGTGTGCGACGGCTGTGCCCTCGGCACGTCCGGCCTGAAGGACTGGACGCTGACGGGCACGCACCTGTGCATGGTGCGACTCGAGTTGATGCGGCTGAACACGGCACCCGCCCTCGATCCGGCGGCGTTGCGTGACCTCTCGACACTCGCCGGCACCACGTCGGCAGGCCTGCGCGCGCTCGGGCGGCTTCCCGAGCCGATGCTGCGCCGCCAGGGCGAGCCGGGCTTCCAGGTGGTCTCGTGGGACCAGGCGCTCGATCGGCTCGCAGAGGCGCTCCGGGACGTCGATCCCGCACGTGCCGCGTTCTTCCTGACCTCACGCGGCATCACCAACGAGGTCTACTACGCCGCGCAGAAGGCGGCCCGCTTCCTCGGCACCAATCACGTGGACAACGCGGCGCGCCTCTGTCACGCCGCGTCGACCATCGCCATGAAGGCCGCGCTCGGGCACGGCGCCTCCACCTGCAGCTACACGGACTGGCTCGGCGCCGATCTGATCGTCTTCTTCGGATCCAACGCCGCCAACAACCAGCCGGTCACGACCAAGTATCTGCACTACGCCAAGCAGCGCGGCGCGCAGGTCGCCGTGGTCAACACCTACCGCGAGCCGGGCCTGGATCGCTACTGGGTGCCGTCGATTGCCTCGAGCGCCGTCTTCGGCACCGCGATCGCCGATCACTGGTTCGACGTCCACACGGGTGGCGACCTCGCATTCCTGGTCGGCGTGCTGCGGGCCCTGATCGAGGCGGGTGGGGTCGACGAGTCGTTCGTGCGTGACCGCACGACGGGGTTCGAGGAGGCGCGGGCGCGGGCCCTGGCCACCGACTGGCCGACCCTCGAACGCGAAAGCGGCGCGACCCGCGACCGCATCGAGGCCTTCGCTCGACTGCTGATGGATCGCCCCAACGCCGTGCTCGTGTGGTCGATGGGCCTGACGCAACATGCCCATGGGGTGCAGACGGTGAGCGCGCTCATGAACGTCGGGCTCGCGCGCGGGCTGCCCGGCCGTCCCAATCGCGGCCTGGTGCCCATCCGCGGCCACTCGGGCGTGCAGGGCGGCGCGGAGATGGGCTGTGTGCCGGGCGTGGATGCGGCCACGGCGGCGCGCTGGTCGTCGGTGTGGGGCTTCGACGTCCCGACGACCCGAGGCTGGACGACCGCGGAGATGATCGAGCAGTCGGCCGACGGCGCCGTGGACCTGTTCTGGATCGTCGGCGGCAACTTCCTCGAGACGCTGCCAGACGAGGCGCGGACCCGCCGCGCCCTGCGTCGGCCGCGGCTGCGCGTGCATCAGGACATCGTGCTGTCCTCCGGCATGCTGGCCGACAGCGACGGCGACGTGCTGCTCCTGCCGGCGACGACGCGCTACGAGTCCCCGGGTGGTGGCACCGAGACGTCGACGGAACGGCGGGTGATCTTCTCGCCGGAGATCCCCGGGCGTCGGATCGGCTCGGCACGCCCCGAGTGGCAGGTGTTCGGTGAGGCGATGGCGCGCGCGTTTCCCGATCGCGCATCGCAGGTGCGCTTTGCCAGCGCGGCCGACATCCGGCGCGAGATTGCGCCCGCGATGCCGCTCTATGCCGGCATCGAGCGGCTGGCGGCCAAGGGCGATCAGTTCCAGTGGGGCGGCCCCACGCTGTACGCCGATGGGTCGTTCGCCACGCCGGACGGCCGCGCGCACTTCGCGGCCCTCGACACGACCCGCCCGGCCCACGCCGCCGTCGTCGAGTTCGACCGGGCGACGGACGTCTCGCGGACGTTCCGCGTGTCGACGCGCCGCGGCAAGCAGTTCAACTCGATGATCCAGCGCGAGGTCGATCCGCTGACGGGCGCGCGCCGTGACGACATCCTCATCAGCGTCGAGGATCTCGCGCGGTTGCGCCTGGCCGACGGCGCCAGCGTGATTTTGTACGCGACGGCCGGGACCTATCGCGGGCAGCTGAAGGCGGCGCCGATCCACCCGGGCAACCTCGAGGTGCACTGGCCCGAGGGCAACGTCCTGCTCGCGGCGTCGGCCATCGACCACGCCTCGATGGAGCCCGACTACAACGCCGTCGTCACGCTCGAGGCCACCTCCGCGCCAGACGGCGTGTGAGCCCGCACGGGATTGCGGAAGAACAGCACGAACAACGCCAGCACCGCGACGGCGCCCCACGCCGGCAGGTTCCAGATGGCCTGCCAGTCGTAGGTCACCGGCGCGCCCGCTACCGTGGGCAGCTGATGGGCCGCCAGCACGCGTCCCGCGAGCCAGGTGCCGACGAAGGCCCCCGCCCCCCACAGGATGAACGCGATGAAGCCCTGCGCGGCGCCGCGAATGCGCTCGTTGGCTTCGTCATCCACATAGAGCTGCCCGGCGATGAACAGGAAGTCGTAGCACACGCCGTGGACGCCGATGGCCGCGAAGATGAGCGGCGCCTGCAGGCCGGTGGCGTGGACGCTCCCGGCCAGGGCGAAGTACCGCAGCGCCCAGGCGAGGATGCCGATGAAGATGGTCTTCTTGTAGCCGAGCGTCTTGAGGAACACCGGCAGCAGGAACAGGAAGACGACGTCGGAGACCTGGGCCAGGGTCATCTTGGCCGCGATCTGCTCCCACCCGAGCTCGGTGAGGTAGATGCTCATCATCACGAAGTAGAAGTAGAGCGGGATGCAGATCAGGAACATGCACGCGATGAAGATGGCGAAGGGCGGCCGCTTCATCAGCGCCAGCGCGTCGAGGCCCAGCACGTCGCCGAGCGACACGTCGGCGCCGGTCTTGCGCGGCGGCGTGTGCGGCAGCATGAGCGAGAAGAGCCCGAAGGCGATCGACGAGGCGCCTGCCAGGTAGAACTGGAGGGCCTTCTGCTCCGCGGCGAGCAGGCTGAGCACCATGCCGGCGGCGAACCAGCCGACCGCCGACAGCACCTTGACGCGCGGGAAGTCGCGCCCCGGGTCGGCGAGGTGGTGCATCGACAGCGAGTTGCCGAGCGCGAGCGTGGGCACGAAGATGGCGCAGTAGAGAATCAGCGCCGGGTAGAAGGTCGCGAAGGTCGTCATCTGCGGCAGCAGGCACAGGACGAGCCCGCCGATCAGCCCGAACACCGCCAGCAGCTTCTCGGAGGCGAAGTAGCGATCGGCGATGAGGCCGACGAAGAACGGCGAGATCATCGCGCCGATGGCGAACGCCCCGTACGCCAGGCCGACCTGCCCGCCGTCGAAGCCCAGGGTGTTGGCCAGGTACGTGCCCATGCTGGCGTACCAGCAGCCCCAGATGAAGTACTGGAGGAACATGAACGCGGACAGCGTGACCTTCAGCCTCGACTGACTCATTTCCACTCCGCACCTCGCCTTTCGGGATGCGAGAGCATAGCTCGGCCGCGCTCCGCCTTCCCTGCCTTATAATCCCGGCCACAGCTCCATGGCCGTGTCTCCCCCGGAACGCGACGTCACCCAGCCCCGAATGGCGACCCCGCCCGCTCCGAGCGCCGATGCGGCGATGCGTGGCGCCGAGTGGGTGATCGACGCCCGCGGCTGCGACGCCGACGTGCTGCGCGATGCCGGCCGCCTGCGCGCGCTGTTTGCCCGGCTCATCGCCGACCTGCGCCTCACGCCGGTGGCGCCGGCCGCCTGGCACACGTTCCCGGCGCCGGGTGGACTCACCGGCTTCGTCATCCTGGCCGAGTCGCACCTGGCCTGCCACACGTTCCCGGAATACGGCTCGATCTGCGTCAACGTCTTCTGCTGCAAGGCGCGCGACGACTTCGATGCCGCCGGCCTGATGGCCGAGATGCTCGGCGCCACCGAGACCCTCGTCCGCCGCATCGAGCGCCGGTACGGCAACGAACGGGAGTCGGGAGTCGGGAGTCGGGAGTCGAGGGACACCGAGCGATGAGGGGTCCGGCCGGGCGTTGCCCGAACTGCAGCGCCCCCGTGCGCTTCCGCTGGTCCAGCGCCATCCAGACCACGTGCGACGCCTGTCGATCGGTCATCGTCCGCCACGACGTCGACCTCGAGACGATTGGCGAAGTCGCCGACCTGCCACCCGACGCCTCGCCCATCCAGATCGGCACCACGGGTGCCGTCGACGGCCGCAGCTTCACCGTGATCGGCCGCATCGTCTACGAGTACGACGATGGTGGGTGGAACGAGTGGCACCTCGTGTACGCGGATGGCACGAGCGGCTGGCTCTCCGATGCGCAGCTCGAGTTCGCCGTCTCGAGTCTCGTGCAGCCGACCCGTCCGCTGCCGGCAGCGGACGCCGTCCGCCTCGGCATGGACTACACCTGGGATCAGCGCGAACTCCAGGTGACCACGCTGACCACCGCCCGCTACAAGGGCGTGGAAGGCGAGTTGCCGTTCGAGTTCTGGGGCAAGGAGGACGTGCTGTTTGCCGACCTCCGCGGCCACGACGCGACCTTCGGCACCATCGACTACAGCGACGGCGCGCCGATGCTCTTCCTCGGGCGCTTCGTCTCGTTCGACGAACTCGGCCTCGGCAACGTCCGGACCTTCGACGCCGTCGACCGGTCGGCGGGCATGCGGGGCTTCAACTGCGCCAACTGCGGCGCGGCCGTCGAACTGCGCGCCCTGGCGCACACACGCGCCGTGGCCTGCACCAGCTGCGGTGCGGTCATCGACGCGCGCGACCGCAACGTCACGATCCTGCAGGCCGCGGCCGCCAGGCAGTCCATCACGCCGGTGATCCCGCTGGGCACGCGCGGCACCTGGCACGGGCAGCCCTACGACGCCATCGGGTTCCAGCAGCGCTCGATCTCGGTCGAGGACGTGCGCTACGCGTGGGACGAGTACGTCCTCTTCAACCCGTACCACGGCTTCCGCTACCTGACGACGTACAACGGCCACTGGAACGACGTCACGGTGGTGCGCGAGCGCCCGAGGCTGCTGCATGCCGGGGCCCACCGCCCGAACTGGCGGCACGGCTCGACGGTGTTCAAGGCCTTCCAGCACGCCGAGGCCCGCACCGACTTCGTGCTCGGCGAGTTCCCGTGGCGGGTGCGTGTCGGCGAGACGGTGCAGACCGACGACTTCATCGACCCGCCGCTGATGCTGTCGAGCGAAGGCACGGATGCCGAGCGCACCTGGTCGCTCGGCCGCTACACGGCACCCGACGTCGTCTGGCAGGCGTTCCAGTTGCCCGGTGCCCCGCCCTCGCCCGTCGGCGTGTTCGCCAACCAGCCCAATCCGCGCGCCGGCCGCGTCTGGCCGATGGTCGGGGCGTTCGCGCTGCTGGCGGCGCTGCTGTTGCTGTTCGGCATCGGGCGCCAGATCACGGCCGACCGCGAGCAGGTGTTCCTGCAGCAGTACACGTTCCAGCCGGGCACGGCCGAGTCCGCCTTCGTCACCGAGCCGTTCACGCTGCGCGACTCGGGCACGGTGGAGCTCACCACCAACACGAACCTGTCCAACTCGTGGCTCGGCTTCGATCTCGCGCTGATCAACCTCGAGTCGGGCGACGCCTTCAACGTCGACCGCGAGGTCAGCTTCTACAAGGGCGTCGACGGCGGCGAATCGTGGACCGAAGGGTCCTCCGGCGCGTCCACGCTGCTGCGCTCCGTGCCGGCCGGTCAGTACTACCTGCGGGTCGAGCCCGAGGGCCCCGTCAACGGTCCCGTGGTCTCGTACTCGCTGCGCGTGCGCCGCGACGTGCCGAGTCTGCTGCCCTATCTGCTGGGGCTCGTGCTGCTGGCCATCCCGCCGCTGTACACGGGCATCCGGTACGCCGCCTTCGAAGGCACGCGGATGCAGGAGAGCGACTACGGCTCGGCATCGTCGGGTGACGACGACGAGGACGAGTAGAGAGTGAGACCGCAATGAGATCCCTGTTGTTTCTCGCGTTCGGCGCGCTGGTGGTGGGCAGTTCGGCGATGGCCGACATGCGTGGCTGGCTGGCCACGAAGCCGGCCGTCGTCCGCAACGTCCCGCGCTCGATTCGCGACAACCCCGGGGCGTACCGGTCGCTGTACAACGGCGCGCCTCGTTTCTTCGGAGGGAAGTGACCGATGGAAGCAACGCTGCTCAGCAATCTCATCTCCGCGCTGGTGTTCGCGGGGCTCGGCATCAGCGTGTTCCTGCTGACGTTCCTCATCATCGATCGGCTGACGCCCTACACGCTGTGGCGCGAGATCATCGACGAGCACAACACCGCACTGGCCGTACTCATCGGCGCGGTGGCGCTCGGCATGTCGCTGATCATCGCCGCCGCCATCCACTAGACCTGGCGCAGGGGCGCCTGCCCGCGTTGCCTCCATGACAGCCGCCCTGCTCGTCTCCGTCCTGCTGATCGCCGCGTGCGGGCTCATCTACGAGCTCGTCGCCGGCGCGCTCGCGAGCTATCTGCTCGGCGACAGCGTCACGCAGTTCTCCACCGTCATCGGCACGTACCTGTTTGCCATGGGCATCGGGTCGTGGCTCTCCCGCTTCATCGGGCGCGGCCTGGTCGCCCGCTTCATCCTCATCGAGATCATGGTCGGCGTCGTCGGCGGCTTCTCGTCGGCGCTGCTGTTCCTGGCCTTTGCGTACACCAGCGCCTTCCGGCTCCTGCTCTACGGCCTCGTGCTCGTGGTGGGCGTGCTGGTGGGCCTCGAGATCCCGCTGCTGATGCGGCTGCTGCGCGACCGCTTCCAGTTCAAGGACGTGGTCGCCAACGTCCTGACGTTCGACTACCTCGGCGCCCTTGGCGCCTCGCTGCTGTTCCCGATCGTGCTGGTGCCGAAGCTCGGCCTCGTCCGGGCGCCCATGCTCTTCGGCGCCATCAACATCCTCGTGGCGCTGTGGACCACGTTCCTGCTGCGCGAGTCGCTGGCGCCGGTGGTTCGGCGATCCCTGCAGGCGATGTGTGTGGTGACGCTCGCCCTGCTCGGAGTCGGCCTGTGGAAGGCCAACGCCCTGCTGGACCTCGCCGAAGCCAACCTCTACGCAGACGATGTCGTGCTGTCGCGGACGACGCCGTACCAGCGCATCGTGATGACGGCGTGGAAGGACGACCTCCGGCTGTTCCTGAACGCCAACCTCCAGTTCAGCTCGCGTGACGAGTACCGGTATCACGAGGCGCTGGTCCATCCAGGCCTGGCGGCGCTGCCCGAGGCCGCGCGCGTGCTGATCCTCGGCGGCGGAGACGGGCTCGCGCTGCGCGAGGTGCTGCGCTACCCGGGCGTGCGCGCGGTCACGCTGGTCGATCTCGACCCGGAGATGACCCGACTGTTCTCCACCCACAGCGAACTGCGCCGCCTCAACGGCAATGCGCTGAGCGATCCGCGGGTGCAGGTGGTCAACGCCGACGCGTTCACGTGGATCGACGAGACCCGCGAGACCTTCGACTTCGCGGTCGTCGACTTTCCCGACCCGTCGAACTTCTCGCTCGGCAAGCTCTACACGACGACGTTCTATCGGATGCTGATGGCGCGGCTGACGCCAGGCGCGACCTTCGTGGTGCAGTCGACGTCGCCGCTGTTCGCCCGCCAGTCCTACTGGTGCATCGTCGCCACCATCGAGCAGGCCGGATTCGCCACGGCGCCGTATCACGTCTATGTGCCGTCGTTCGGTGAATGGGGCTTCGTGCTTGCCGGGCGCACACCGCCGGCAACACCGACGACATTGCCGTCGGGACTGCGCTTCCTGACCACGGACGCCCTGGGTGATTTGTTCGAGTTCCCCCTCGACATGGCCCGCGTCCCGGTGGAGCCCAACCGCCTGCACACCCAGCAGCTGGTGCGCTACTACGAGCGCGAGTGGAGCGCGTTGAATCGATGACGGACGCGGGCCGTTCCCGCCCAACCCCTCTCTCGCGCCGCGGCTTCCTGTCGGCCGCGCTCGTCGGCCTCACGCAGAAGGCCGGTCGCCCGATCGCCGGGGGCTTCGTCAACGAGTCGCACGTCGCCGGTCATCAGCTGCGCGACGGCATCAGACAGCCCGCACCGACGAAGCAGCGCCGCGCGTCGGTGGTGATCGTCGGCGGCGGCATGGCGGGCCTGTGTGCGGGATGGCGTCTCGCCAAGCAGGGCCTCGACGACTTCGTGATCCTCGAGATGGAGCGCGAGGCCGGTGGCAACTCGCGCTGGGGCGAGAACGAGGTCTCGGCTTACCCGTGGGGAGCGCACTACGTGCCCATCCCGGGTGCGGCCGCGGGTCTGGTCCGCGAGATCTTCGCCGACCTCGGCGTGTACGACGGCCAGACGTGGGACGAGCGGCACCTCGTGCACGCGCCGGACGAGCGGCTGTTCCTGCACGGGCGCTGGCAGGAGGGCCTCGAGCCGGCCGTGGGGCCGACGCGCCGCGATCGGGACCAGTTCGTCCGCTTCACGGCCCGCATGGCCGAACTGCGCGCCACCGGACGCTTCACGATTCCGATGGCGGTCGGACTGGGGCCGCAGGGTGTGCCGCCCGAGGACGCGCTCTCGATGGCCGCGTGGCTCGATCGCGAGCGCCTCGACTCGCCGTGGTTGCGGTGGATGGTGGACTACGCCTGCCGGGACGACTACGGCGGGCTTGCACGCGATGTCTCGGCCTGGGCCGGCGTGCTCTACTTCGCGGCGCGTGACGCCGATGACTCGGGCCCGCTGACCTGGCCGGAGGGCAACGGCTGGATCGTGCGCCGATTGCTGCAGCGGCTCGGCACCCGCGTCGAGTCCGGACAGGTCACGTACCGGGTGGAGCGCGCAGGCCGGGCGTGGCGCGTGCTGACGCCGACCACGGCCTGGACGGCCGACGTGGTGATCGTCGCCGCGCCGCTGCACGTGGCCACCCGCATCGTCGCGGGCGCGCCGCCGGTGCGCGTGACGTCATCGCCGTGGGTCACGGCCAACCTCACGCTGGAGGGCTGGCCGCGCGAGACGGGCTTCCCGATGGCGTGGGACAACGTGGTGTTCGACTCGCCGGCGCTCGGATACGTGGTCGCCACGCACCAGCACCTGCGCCGGCACGTGCCTCGCACGGTGTGGACCTACTACTGGGCCCTTGCCCACCAGCCGGCCGCCGAGGCGCGGCGCTGGCTGCTTGCGCAGGACTACGCGACGCTGCGCGACCGCGTGCTGGACGATCTGTCCCGCCCCCACCCGGACATCCGCGAGCACGTCTCCCGCGTGGACATCATGCGCTTCGGGCACGCGATGGTGCGCCCGACGCCCGGGCTCCTGTCGAACCCCGGCTGGCGCGCCCTGCAGGACGGCCAGGACCGGCTGTTCTACGCGCACTCGGATCTCAGCGGCCTGCCGCTGTTCGAGGAGGCACAGTACCGCGGCGTGCTGGCGGCCGATCGCGCGATCGCGACGATTGGTCGAGGGTAGGGCCCGTTCTCCGAACGGGCCGTCAGCGTGAGGGTAGGGCCCGTTCTCCGAACGGGCCGTGACGGCCGGCTCGGAGAGCCAGCCCTACCCCGGGAGCCGGCCCTACCCGACAACGACGATGAAGGCGGATCGACGGGCGTCGATCTTGCGGAAGTCGACGCCCGGCACCTTCCGCAAGTCGTCCACCGACTTGAATCGCCCGTACTTCTCGCGGTAGCGCACCACGGCCGCCGCCTCGCGGCGCAACAGCCCACCGCCGGACTCGAAGTCGATCTGCGGCGCCGTGTTGATGTTCAGCGGCTGCGCCGCCTCGCCGAGGAAGTGCGTCGACAGGTAGTCGAGCACGACCGGCACCTGATCGGGCGCGATGATGGCGCCACGGCCCATCATGCTGTCGATCACCGCCGCCCAGCCGGCGCGGGTCAGGCGCGCCGACGCGGCGCGGCGCGCTTCGTGGCAGGTGCCGCACGACCGCACGGTGACGTCCTTGCCCGGTCCGTCGGGCAGGCCTTCGCCGGACGGCACCAGCATCACCACGCCGGGAGCCGGAGGCTGGGCCGAGGCCGGAACCTGACGCGCCGACATTGCCACGGTCGACGCGAGCCACACCGCCACCAGGGCGCCTGTCATTCCCCACTGCACCGCCATTGCACACCTCCGTCGCGACCGCTGGTCCCCGAGGCTGCTGCGCGACAGGCGAATTCTAGCCGACCACGGCATCCCCGCGATCGCCACGTCTCGTCTATGATGCCCGGGCCGTGGACAGCGAGAGGCGGGGACACATGCAGGCTGCGAAGCTGACGTTGGTGTGGCTGGTGGCGGTGGGGGCGACGGGGCTGGCCTCCGACTTCCTGACCGAAGGCGTAGACACGCAGCGGACGGGCTGGGTCCGCGACGAACGCGTCTTCACGCCAGCCAACGTGGGCGCGTCCACGCTGCTCTGGACGACGAAACTGGACAGCAAGCCGCGGGCGATGCACAACCTGTTCGCGCCGCTGGTGGCCGAGAAGGTGCAGACGACGGCCGGTGTGCGGGAGCTCGCGGTCGTCGCCGGCGTGTCAGACGACCTGTGGGGCATCGACGTGGCTACGGGTCGACAGATCTGGCACCGCCGCTTCGACAGCACGCTCACGAGCGAGGGCCGCACCGACGACACGCTGTGCCCTGGCGGCCTGACGGCGGTGCCGACCATGGCGCAGACGTCGCCGGGCACCTACACGATCTACGCCGTCTCCTGGGACGGCCGCCTGCGTCAGCTCAATCTCGCCGATGGGACCGACACGGCGCCACCGGCGCTGTTCATTCCGGGGGGCGGCAAGCCCTACGCGCTGAACCTGCACAACGGCGTGATCTACACCGCCACGGCCCAGGGGTGCGGCGGGCTCACCAACGCCTTCTACTCGTTCGATCTCGCCAGTCAGGTGGTGAGCGCGTTCATTCCCTCGGGTGGCGGATTGTGGGGACGACGCGGCGCCTCCATCGATGCCGAAGGTCGCGTGTTCCTCGGCACCGGTGATGCGATGTTCGACCCGATCACCCGTCGTCTCGGCAACGGCATCGTCGGTGTCCGGCTCGATGCGATGAAGCAGTTGCAGCTGGCCGACTTCTTCGGCGCGCCGAACGCGAACTGGCTGTGGCGGCGGGATCTCGACGTCAACACCACGCCGATCGCCTTCGATCACCGCGGCCGTCGCTTCCTCGTGGGTACGAGCAAGGAGTGCCGCCTCTGGCTGCTGGACCGCGATGCCCTGGGTGGCGAGGACCACCGGACGACGCTGCACACGACGCCGCTCATCTGCAACGATCAGGCCGCGTTCGATGGACAGGGTGTGTGGGGCGCGCTCGGCGCCTGGAAGGATGGGGCGGGCACGCAGTGGGTTCTCGCGCCGTTCTGGGGGCCGGTGAGCCGCACCTTCAAGGCGCCGCTCGAACACGCCCGTCCCCGCGGCGGCGGCGTCGCCGCCTTCACGGTGCGTCAGCGCCCCGAGGGCTGGCGACTGGTGCCGGCATGGCTCTCGCGCGACATGGATCTGGCCGAGGAAGTCGTCATCGCCAACGGCATCGTGTTCGCGTATGCCGCTGGCGAAGACGCCTCGCAGGTGATGCCCGAGAAGGGCTGGGACGAGCCTGGCGGTCCCGTCTATGGCGGAGGCCTGAGCTCGGGTCCGGTGCGGCGCATCGCCGGGTCGAGACGCGCGGCGATCTACGCCCTCGACGGCAAGACCGGCAAGGAGCTCTGGTCCAGCGGCGACCAGATCGCCTCCTGGAATCACTTCAGCGGGCTCACCGTGGCCAACGGTCGCGTCTACCTCGCCACCTTCGACGGCACCCTCTACTGCTTCGGCATTCCTCGTCAGGACTGATGACCATGCGCGCTCATCGATGGTCCCTGCTCGCACTCGCGTGCATCGTCTCCGGCAGCGTCGGCCTCGCCCAGGTCGGGCGCGGCGGCACGCGATGGTTCGTCCCGCTGGCCGATGCGCAGCGCACGTCCTGGGTGCGCGTGGACGACAAGATCTCGGTCGCAGCACTGAGCGGGCCCGGCTTCGCCGAGCAGTGGCACGCCCGGCTCGGACGCGCCGCGGGTGTCTCGGGAGGCTTCGGCCAGGGCGTGACGGCGAGCGGTGTCACGCTGTTCGTGCCGATGTCGGTCGTCACCGGCGCGGGCGACCGCGTCTACGGCCTCGACAACGACAACGGCTTCGTGGTGTGGGAACGCGCGCTCGACCTCGAGGAGGCCGCGACCCTGCCGGCCTGCGCGGGGGCGGTGACGGCCGCGGCGACGCGCATCGTGCCACTCGACGCCTCGGCAACGGCCAACCCGCTGGCGCGGCCCGCGGGTCCTCCAGGCGTCGGCTACCGGACCCAGTTGGGGCGCCCCGGTGAGGGGGCCCCGGTGGACGTCGTACGCCGCCAGGCGCAGGCCGCCGCGAGGCCCGCGACGCCTCCGGGCAGCGCGGTCGCTGCGGGCTCGCCAGCAGCGGGCACTCCAGCCGCAGGCGCTCCAGCAGCCTCGTCGGCAGCCGCCACCACCACGGCGACCACCACCGCTCGCCCGCCGGGCTTCATCCCGGGCGCACCGCCGCCAGCGTCGCCCCCAACGGGAGCGCTCGCCAGGCCCTCGGGGGTCGTCTACGTCATCGCGCGCGACGGCCGGTTGCGCGTGCTCGGCCTGACGTCGGGCAAGGATCTGCAGCGCCCGGCGCGCTTCCTGCCGCGCGGTGCGCGATGGACGGCCCCGGTGGCCGTGGACACCACCCTGTACGCCGCCACCACCGGCGCCTGTGGCGGCACGCCTGACGCAGTCTGGGCGATCGATCTCGACAGCGACGCCAAGCCGGTCGTGTCCTGGCCGACCAACGGCGGTCCCGTGGCCGGTCCGGTCGCCGTCACCTCGCACGGCAGGCTGCTCGTCGCCGTGGGTGCGGGCACCGTCACCGGCGATGGCAAGGCCAACGCCATCGTGGCCCTCGACCCGAAGACCCTGGCCGTGACGGACTGGTTCACGCGGCCCGACGCCGACTTCGCCACCGGCCCCTCGGTCTTCCGCCAGGGTGACCGCGAGATCGTTGCTGCGGCCACGAAGGACGGCCGCGTGGTGCTGCTCGATGCCGCGTCTCTCGGCGGCGCCGACCACGCCACGGCGCTGGCGACCTCGGTCCCTCTTGCCGGCAGGGGCGCGTCGGTGACCCGCGACGCCATCGCCCTCTGGCAGCAGGAGGCGACCACGCAGATCCTCGTGCCCGTGAGCGGGCCGCTGGCCACGGCGGTGCCGCGCACGAACGGTCTCGCGGCGCGCGGCGGTGTCGTCGCGCTCGCCGTGCGCGAGACGTCCGGGACGCTCGCGCTCGACCCCGTGTGGACCTCCGGCGCGCTCACCGCTCCCGCCACGCCCCTCATCGTCAATGGCGTGGTCTTCGCGCTTGGCACCGGTGCACCCGCCAGAGCCGGCGCGGCCGCCACCGGCGCCACGCTGCACGCCTACGACGGCACCACCGGCACGCGGTTGTGGTCGAGCGGTCCGACGATGACCGGCCGCGCGTCGACGGGCAGTCTGTGGAGTGGCCTCGGGCAGGTGTACGTCGGCACCGAGTCCGGCATGCTGCACGTGTTCGGCGTCGACGACGAGCGCTACGCGATTCCGAGACGGCGGTAGGCCGGCGAAAGTCCGCCACCGCTCCGGGATCCTCCCCACCTCGGGGTGTCACCCCCGCGAAGCGCCCGTCCTGATGCGGCCTCCCTCTGGCGTCGCACTTGCAGCAGTACCGGTGCACGCATGCGTGCCGGCACACTGCGGCACCAGGAGGGAGGGACACCATGAGGGATCAACGCTGGTGGCTCGGTCGCCTGCGGCGCGCAGGCACGTGTGTCCTCGGCAGCCTCGTCCTGACGACTGCCCCACTCGCGCGGGCTCAGCCCGTGTTGGCGCCGACCTTCACCGAGTTCCACCATCCGGCCCTCGGCGGCGGGAGCCCCGCCATCGTGGTCGGCCCGGACGGTGCCCTGTGGTTCCCGGCCGGCGACATGATCGTGCGCCTGACGACGAGCGGCGTCATGACCGACCACCCGCTGCCGCCCGACGGCCAGACCTATCCCAACGGCCGGGGGATCGGCGACATCACCGTCGGCCCCGACGGAGCGCTCTGGTTCACCGAAAGCGCACCGGGGCGGATCGGGCGCATCACGACCGACGGCGTCATCACGGAGCTGTCACTGGCCCCGGGTCGACAACCCCAGCACATCACCCTCGGGCCGGATGGGGCCCTGTGGTACACCGAGTTCGCGGACCGCGTCGGTCGCATCACGACCGATGGCGCGGTGACCGAGTACGCGATGCCGCCGTGTGGTCCGACGTGCAGGCCGCACCCGGCGGACATCGTCGCGGGCCCGGACGGGGCGCTGTGGTTCACGAACCTCGGCGACAACCGTCTCTGGCGCATCACGACCAGCGGTCAGCTGACGGCGTTCGATCGATTCATCGTCCAGGTCGGCGCCCTCATGGTGGGTCCCGACGACGCGCTGTGGTTCACGGCTGCGGACACGGCCGGGCCGGATGACCATATCGGGCGGATGACGACGGCTGGCGTGATGAGCGCGTTCCCGCTGCCGCTCTACCCGAGGCCGACGTACAACGGCGACAACAACCTGGCACCGGGCGCCCTGACGACCGGGCCGGACGATGCGCTGTGGTTCACCTCCAGCCGGGTCAACGTCATCGGACGCATGACCTGGAACGGGCAGGTCACGCTGCACGAGTTGCCCGACGTGCCGGGGACCGCCGACGTGTGGGTGTCGCGCGCCATCGTCACCGGCCCCGACCACGCGCTCTGGATCACCAACCGCGGCCGCGTCGTCCGCGCCGCGTTGACGGGCATGCCGGGGCGCGTGACGCTCGACATCAAGCCGGGCAGCTGTCGCAATCCGTTCAGCCGGGCCTCACATGGCGTGCTGCCAGCCGCGGTGCTGGCCGGCGACAGCGTCGACATCCGGGCGATCGCGCCGGAGACCTTGCGCCTGAACGGCGTGCCGGCCCTGCGGTGGCGCACGGTGGACGTCGGTGGCGTGGGCGCCGGGTGTGCCGGCCAGGGGCTCGACGGGACGCCGGACCTGCTGCTCAGGTTCTCGTCGCAGGCCATCGCCGCGACGCTGCCGGCGACGACCGCGGGGCCGGTGTCACTCACGCTGACCGGCCGGCTGAAGCCCGAATACGGCGGCACCGCGATCGATGGCATGGACACGATCACGGTCGTCGGCAAGCGGTGACACACGCGCCCTCGGCCTTGACGCGTGTGTGCACACCACATACTGTGCGACACGCGACATGGCCGGGGGCATCAAGGGCACGCTGCAGCAGCGACGATTCAGGAATGCCCGCGAGTCGGCGTTCGTGGGCCTGCTCGTCGTGGCCGAGCGCGTCGGTCTGCAACTCGACGCGGTCTGCCAGCGGCACGGGATCACCCACACGCAGTACAACCTGCTGCGCATCCTCCGGGGGGCGCCCCCCGAAGGCCACCCGCGCTACGAGATCGCCAATCGTCTGATCGCCCGCGCCCCGGATGTCACGCGGCTGCTCGATCGCCTGGACCGACAGGGGCTGGTCGAGCGCGGCTGGGCGGCCGACAATCGCCGCCTGTCCGTCGCACGCATCACCGACAAGGGCCGTACGCTCCTGGCCGCCGTGGATCCGGAGGTGGTCGCGTTGCAGGACGCCGTGCTGAAGCCGCTCGGGCGCGCCCAGGTCGAAGCGCTGGCCGCGACGCTCGACGCCCTCGCCCGCTGACACCGGCAGGAACCTCCGGCGCCGAGTTCCCGTCTCTATTTCGTGTTGACAACACATGTTGTCGACAACACTTGAATGCCGTCCATTGGTCGCCGCTCTTCCCTCAGGAGTGTCCTCATGCCGTCCCGTCTGCTGGCCGTTCCGCTCACCATCGCCATCGCCGCGGCGCACGCCGCGCCGATGCCATCCCCCACCCACCCGTCGCGCAGTCCCTGGGGCCCAGCCGACGAGATCGGCACGCTGAACATGATGACGGCGCAGTCGCGGCAGGCCATCCTGGCGCGGGCCGACGCCAGTCGCCTGTACGACCTCTCGGTCGAGTACTTCGTGGGCATGCCCAGCTGGCACCTGCTGGGTGACCCGCGCTACCAGTACTGGCTGACGCACTCGCCACGCGGGACCGCCGTCGACGATCCGGCGGGCGTCGGCGCCGCGCAGAATGCCGCGGTGGCCTACACCGGTGACGCGATCTCGATGTACACCCACACCGGCACGCACATCGACGCCCTGAACCACTTCGGCCTGCAGGGCGCCATCTGGAATGGATACGCGGCCGACGAACACCTGGGGGACCGCGGCTGGAAGCGCGCCGGCGTCGAGAAGTTCCCGCCCATCGTCGCGCGCGGCGTGCTGATCGACGTGGCCGGCTTCAAGGGCGTGCCGGTGCTGCCCGACGGCTATCGCATCTCGGCAGCGGACCTGCAGGGCGCGCTCCGGCGGCAGCGCGTGGCCCTCCAGCCCGGCGATGTCGTGCTCATCAGGGGTGGGCGGATGACGACGTGGCCCGACGTCGACCGGTATGTCCTGCAGCAACCGGGGCTGTCGCTGGAGGCGGCGCGCTGGCTGGCCGAGGACCGACAGGCCATGGTCATCGGCGGCGACAACCTGAGCCTCGAGCACTTCCCCGTCGAGCCCGGCCATTCGTGGGTGCCTGTGCACACCTACCTGCTCGCCCAGCGCGGCGTCCCCATCGTGGAAGTCGTGGACCTCGAGGGTCTGGCACGCGACGGACTCCACGAGTTCGCCTTCGTCGCGGCCTCACTGAGGTTCCGCGGCGCGTCCGCCGCGCCCTTCCGCCCGATCGCCATGCCGCTCCGACCGGCGTCGGGACGGGGTGCCTCCGGGGGTGGTCCGGTGCCCTGACAGAACTATTACAGAGCGTCGGCACGGGCCGTGGCATCGTTGTGACTCCATGAGTGCCCCTGTCAAAGTCACGTCGCTCTATGGCCGCAAGGCTGCCGCCGGCCACGGCTACAACTGGATCACCATCGTCGCGATGACGGCGTTCCACATCGGCGCCATCGCGGCCTTTTTCTACATCGACTACGGCGCCATGCTGGCGGCGGCGATCATGTGGTTCGTCGCCGGCAGCCTCGGCATCGGCATGGCGTACCACCGGCTGCTGACGCACCGGGGCTACAAGACCTACAAGTGGGTCGAGTACTTCCTGACGGTGTGCGGCACGCTCGCCCTCGAAGGTGGCCCGATCTTCTGGGTGGCGACGCACCGCATCCACCACCAGCACTCCGACCATGAAGGCGACCCGCACACGCCGCGCGAGGGCACCTTCTGGGCCCACATGGGCTGGATCTTCATGGGCAAGGCCATGCACCACGACACCGCCGTGCTGCGTCGCTACGTGCCGGACCTGAGCAAGGATCCCGTCCACGTGTGGCTCACCGAGTGGCACTGGGTACCGCAGGTGGTCGTCGGCCTCGCGTTCGCCGTCTTCGGCGGGTTGCCGTACGTGCTGTGGGCCGTGTTCTTCCGCACCACCTACGGCCTGCACGCCACCTGGCTCGTGAACTCGGCGACGCACCTCTGGGGCTCGCGCCGCTTCAAGACCAGGGACGACTCGACCAACAACTGGTGGGTCGCCCTGCTGACCTTCGGCGAGGGCTGGCACAACAACCACCACGCCCACCCGGTCTCGGCCCGCCACGGCCTGGCCTGGTACGAGTTGGACATCAACTACATCAACATCAGCATCATGCGCATGCTCGGCCTCGCGTGGGACATCAAGGTCGCCCGCCTCGAGCACGTCCATCGCATGCCGCAGCAGACCGACGACGCCGTGGACATCTCCTCGGCCGAGCCGCTCATGATGGAGAAGTAGGCGTCACGTCAGCCGCGCAACACAGAAAGCCCCGGACGACCTCCGGGGCTTTCTGCGTCAGGGCGGCCTTGGGCCTTCGCTCTTTTCGTCCTTCGCCCTTCGCCCTTTCTCTTTCGACATTCCGGCATTCCGGCATTTCTGTAAGATCCACCCGTGACTCGCCGCAACACCGCGACGATCGTCTTCGTGACGCTCTGCGTCGTCCTCGTGGCGGCGGCGGTGACGCTCAACATCGGCTGGATCTACGTGCACGGCCGCAGCCTGCTGGCCCTCGTGCTCGGGGTCACGGCCTTCGCGCTGATCATCGCCGGCATCATCGTCTACACCGTCTTCCTGGTGCGCGAACTCCATCGCAACGATCAGCAGGACGCGTTCCTCAACGCCGTCACCCACGAACTGAAGACCCCGATCGCCTCGATCCGCCTCTACCTGCAGACGCTGCAGTCACGTGAGGTCTCCGAGACCCAGCGCGCCGACTTCTACCGCATCATGCTCGACGATGCCGATCGGCTGCAGCAGACCGTCGAGCAGGTGCTCAAGGCCGGGGCCGCGAGCCAGCGCGTCGGCCTGCAGCATCGCGCGCCGGTGGACGTCGGCCTCCTCGCCGGCGAGGTGCTCGAGGTCGCACGCCTGCGGCACCACCTCACGGCCGACACCTTGACGCTCGCGGTCATCGCGCCCGAGGGGGCCGTCGTCGAGGGCGACGCCGAGCAGTTGCGCAGCGTGTTCTCGAACCTGATCGACAACGCCGTGAAGTACTCGCACGACCGCGTGCAGGTGGCGATGGAGGTCGCGGTGCCGTCGCCCAGCCAGGTTCGCGTGCGCGTCGTCGATCAGGGGGTGGGCATCCCGCAGGCGCAACTGAAGCGCATCTTTCGACGCTTCCATCGCTTCCAGTGGCGCGGGTCGAAGGTCAAGGGCACCGGGCTCGGCCTGTACATCGTGCGCTCGATCGTCAAGCAGCACGGCGGTCGGGTCTACGCGACCAGTGACGGCGAAGGACGCGGATCGACGTTCACAATCGAGCTGCCGCGACTGGAGACGACCTGATGCCGCACATCCTGGTGGTCGAGGACGAGCCGCATCTCGCCATGGGGCTGCAGTTCAACCTGGAGGCCGACGGGCATGAGGTGGACGCGGCCGCAGACGGCGAGACGGCCCTGCGGGTGCTCGCCGAGGCCCGCGTGCCGTTCGATGCCGTGGTGCTGGACGTGATGCTGCCGGGCAAGAACGGCTTCGAGGTGACGCGCGCGCTGCGCGAGCGCGGCGACTACGTCCCCATCCTGATGCTCACCGCGCGCAGCCGCCCCGAGGACGTGCTGCTCGGCTTCGACGCCGGCGTGGACGACTACCTGCCCAAGCCCTTCGAACTCGCCATCCTGCTCGCCCGCGTCCGCAGCCTGCTGCGACGCAGCGCGTGGGCCCGCAGCGCGCCACCGCCGGAACGGCCACCGGAGATCTACCGTTTCGCCGGCAACACATTCGACCCGTCCACGCTCGAACTGCGAGTCGGCACGCTGCCGTACCACCTGACGGCGATGGAAGCCGATCTGCTGCAGTACCTGCTGAAGAACGCCGGCAAGGTGGTGTCGCGCAAGGCCATCCTCGAGGACGTGTGGGATCTGCACGAGGACACCGACACGCGAGCCATCGACAACTTCATCGTCAGGCTTCGACGCTTCCTCAACGAGGACCCGGCCACGCCGAGGCACGTCGTCACCGTGCGCGGTGTCGGCTACCGGTTCGTTGCCGATCCCGTCGACACCGACGCCAACGGACTCGGGTAGGGCACGCGGTCACCGGGCGAGTTGCTCATCGAACCAGGCCGCCATGACGGCGACCTCCTCGGCGATGGTCATCCACGGATGGCCTCCGCCCGGCTTGACGATGAGGCGTGCGTCGCCGCCAGCCTCCTTCAGCACGCGGACCATCTTCTCGGACTGCTGCAGCGGCACGGTCGGGTCGGCGTCGCCGTGGATCAGCAGCACCGGCGGCAGCGCGCGCGTCACTCGCCGCGCCGGCGAGAGGTCGCGCGCCTTCTGCTCGATCTCCTGCGGGGTGCGCCCGGCCTGGCCGCCGCTGAAGAACAGGCCCTCGAGGCCATCGACGAGCCTGCCGCTGGTCCCCCACTCGAGCAAATCCGTCGGCGGAAAGAAGACGGCGGCCGCCTTGATGTCGAGCCCTGGCGCCGTCGCGAGCGCCAGCAGCGTCAGGTGTCCACCGGCCGAGGCCCCCGTCATGCCGATCCGGGTCGGGTCGATGCCGTAGGTCGAGGCACGCGATCGGATGAACGTGACGGCGCGACCGATGTGCTCCACCATCCTGTCGGCCGGAAACAGCGTCCGCGACCCGGGACGCACCATGAAGACCGTGTAGCCGCGGGCGCAGTAGATGTCGAAGAGACGCGCCTGCAGGTGCTGGCGGACCTGCGCCTCTTCCGAGAACCACGCCCCTGACAGGACGTCGACGATCGCCTTGCCGTTCTTCGGGCCGGTCGGCGTGAAGACATCCATCACCAGCCCGACGCCGTTGCTCAGGCCATAGACGACGTTCTCGGTGCGGGTGTACGAGTCGGGTCGTGCCTGCGCCGCGGCAAGTCCGGACACAGACAGACACAGGAGCAGCTGAGCGACGACCAGGCGAAGACGCATCCGCCGATTCTACTGGCGGTTCACGTCGTCAGCGGCGCACGTCGTCACGCCAGCGCGCGAGGGCGGCGGCCAGCCGGGTGCGGTCGGTCGCGTGGGCTGGGTCGTCGACGAGATTGCGCAGTTCCTCGGGATCGCGTCGCAGGTCGAAGAGCTGCCGATGGTCCCACTCGGGCCACTCGACGTACTTCCAGTCGCGACGCACCACGGCCTGCGACGAGGGAATGCGCTCCCGGCGCGTGATCGTCGGGTGCTCGTAGAAGAACTCGTCGCGCCAGGCGACGGGGTTGTCTCCCAGATAGAGCGCCGCGAGATCGCGCCCCTGCATCGACGCCGGCACCGGGTGGCCGGTCGCGGCGAGCACGGACGGGGCCACGTCGATGTTGAGGGCGAGCGCCTGCTCGACCCGGCCGCGGCGACTGGCGTCCAGCCGCGGGTCATGGACGATCAGCGGCACCCGGATCGACGCCTCGTACGGGTACCACTTGTCGGCGAGGCCGCGATCGCCGTGAAAGTAGCCGTTGTCGCCCACCACCACGATGAGGGTGCGGTCGTACACGCCCTGTGCCTTCAGCTCGTCGACGACGCGGCCGATGGCGCGGTCCACCTCGGAGATGAGGCGGTAGTAGCGCGTCATGAAGGCCTGGTACCGGTCGGGCGTGTCGAAGCGCCAGTGATACCGCACACGGCCCTCGTTGGCGTCGGCCGAGAGGAAGGGCGGCAGCGCCTGCTGGTACGCCGCGTCACCGTGGCGTGGGGGCGGGATGGTCACGCCGTCGTACAGGGCGCGGCTCCAGTCCTGGGGCAGGTACTGGTCCTTCGCGTTGTCCTCGGCGTGCGGCGCGAAGAACCCGACGGTCAGGACGAACGGTCGTCCCGCCGGCCGCGTGCGCAGGAAGTCGAGGGCGTCGCGCGTGTTCCTCTCCGTCACGTGGACCCGCGCGCCGTCGGCGTCGGTCATCCAGTGCGCGCCGTGGTAGGCCCGCACGACGTCGTAGTCGTCGACGCGCGGCCTGCCGACGTCGTACTTGCCGACGTGGCCGGTCCAGTAGCCCGCGCGACGCAGCACGCCGGGGTACGTGGCGGCAAAGGCCTCGGGCGTCAGCGGCGTGCCGAAGGCGGTGATGCCGTGCCGCGACATGTACTGACCGGTCAGCATCGTCGCCCGGCTGACCATGCAGATCGATGTCGTGACGCGCGCTTGTTCGAAGCGCACGCCTCCGGCGGCGAGCTGATCGATGCGCGGCGTGCGGACCACCGGATTGCCGGCCGCGCCGATCGAGTCCCAGCGGATGTCGTCGATGATCAGCACCACGACGTTCATCGCGGGTGGCACGACCTGCGCCGCCAGAGGGTGATGGCCGGCACGCAGTCCACCCATGGCGATGGCAAGCAGCACCGCCACCCACAGCCGCCGACCGAGGCCCATCGTCATGCCTCGCCTCTGGTCAGCGCGAGCAGATGCGCGGCGAGCCGGGCGCGAGTCGCTTCGGCCTCCTCGGGCGTCCAGCGCCGCAGGCCCGCGCCTGCCTTCATGCCGGTGTCGCCGCGCGCGATCGCCTCGTCGAGCAGCGGCGACGGCGCCGCGCCAGTCGCCAGGTCCGGGAACAGCAGGGCATGCAGGTTCCGCGTCAGCTCGAGTCCGATGAGATCGGCGTTCTCCATCGGGCCGAGCACGGGCAGCCGCAGGCCGAAGCTGCTCTTGACGACGATGTCGATGGTCTCGGCGTCGCAGACACCGGCCTCGACGAGCGCGAGGGCTTCGCGCCACATCGCCTGGTTGAGGCGGTTGCCGATGAAGCCGGTGACATCCCGGTGGACGACGACCGGCGTCTTGCCGGCGTCGCGCAACAGCGTCACGACCCGATCGACCACCTCCGCGCCGGTCCACGCCGTGCGGATGACCTCGACCAGCGGAATCAGATGCGGGGGATTCCACCAGTGCGTCCCGACCAGACGACGGCGCGCCTCATCGTCGAGGCGCGCGCCGAGGCGCGTGATGGGGATCACGGAGGTGTTGCTCGCGAGGATCGCGTGGGGCGGGGCCAGCGCGGCGACCTCGGCAAACAGGTCCTGCTTCAGGGCGACGACCTCCGCGACGGCCTCGATGACGAGGTCGACGCCCTGGACGGCGTCGGCCAGTGACGGCGTCGTGCGCATCCGGGCCAGCACGGGAGCGGCGTCCACGGCCGCCTCCTCGAGGTTGCGCGTGACCCGGCCGAGAGCGCTGCCGAGTGCCGTGGCATCGGTGTCCGTGAGGCAGACGCGATGTCCGGCCGCGGCCAGCACCTGGCCGATGCCATGGCCCATCAACCCGGCGCCGAGCACGGCGACCGACAGCGGTGACGACATGGGCAGTCCGGAAGGCGTGCTACTTCGCGACGGTGCCGACGAGCGACCGGCCTTCCGCCTCGCCGATCTCGCGCACGAAGACGTTGCGGAAGCGGACCTCGGAGCCGTGGGTCTGCAGCTCGATCGAGCCGGTGGGCAGCACCGGCTGCGTGCGGTCGAAGAAGTTGTCGAGGACCTGGCCGACGACGACCGGCGTGTCGTTGAGGGTGACCCAGACCCGCGTGCCGACCATCTTGATCGTCATGCGGTTCCACTGCCCGATCGGCTTGTCGGCCAGGGCGAGCGGCCAGCGGCCAGGGTTGTCCGGGTTGTTGTTCCACAGCCCGCCGGAGCCCTTGTCGGCGCCGCTCTTCTTGTCGCGGGCGCTGGCGGGATCCCAGATCTGCACCTGCGGATAGCTGCGGAGATAGATGCCCGAGTCGCCGCCGGGCTGCGTGAGCATCCAGTCGACGTGGAACTCGAAGTCGCCGTACGGCTTCGCGGTGGCCAGGTGCACGCCCTTGCCGTCGGAGACGAGCTCACCGGTGGCGGTGTCGACGCGCCAGTGCAGGTCGCGGTCGGCGTTCCACTCGGCCTGCTTCGCCGCGCGCTCCTCGGGCGTGAACTTCGCCTCGACGTACGGGCTGAAGACGCCACCGCCACCGGGTCGCCCGCGCCAGCCATCGAGGTTCTTGCCGTTGAAGAGCGCCGTGAAGCCCGCGGGGGGCCTGGGGGCGGCGGTCTGCGCGAGCACCTCCGCCGACACGCTGCAGCCAAGAATCGTCACGACCGCCATCGCGGTCCACGTCGAACGCACGTACATGAGCGGAACTCCTCCGGGCGATACTCTCCCACAGAATGCGGCAGGATCCACCGACACATGCCCATCTGGCGATGAAGGCATGCGAGATGCGAAGACACGACCCGGTGCCGACGCCTATCCTGCTCGGATGAGTTCCCCGTCTCCCGCCGATCTGTCCGCGTGGGGCGCCCCGATGCCACCACGTGGCGCGGCGCTGCTCACCGATCCGCTGTTGAACAAGGGCACCGCGTTCACCGAGCGCGAGCGCGATGCGCTCGGGTTGCGGGGCCTGCTGCCCCCCCGCATCTTCACGCTCGAGGAGCAGGCCAGCCGGAGTCTCGCGGCCGTGCACCGCAAGCCGGATGCGCTGGAGAAGTACATCTACCTCACCAACCTCCAGAACCGGAACGAGGTGCTGTTCTATCGCGTGGTGATGGATCACATCGAGGAGATGGTGCCGCTGATCTACACGCCGACGGTCGGGCAGGCGTGCCTCGAGTACGGCGCCATCTACCGACGGCCGCGCGGCCTCTTCCTGACGCTGCGCGACAAGGGCCGCATCGCCGAGGTGCTGCGCCACTGGCCGGTGCAGGGCATCCGCCTCATCGTCGTGACCGACGGCGAGCGCATTCTCGGGCTCGGCGACCTCGGCGCGCTCGGGATGGGGATTCCGGTCGGCAAGCTGTCGCTGTACACGGCGTGCGCGGGCGTCCATCCGTCCTACACGCTGCCGATCACCATCGACGTCGGCACCGACAACCAGGACCTGCTCGACGGCCCGGTGTATATCGGCCTGCGACAGAAGCGGGCGCGTGGCGAAGAGTACGACGCCTTCATCGAGGAGTTCGTCGAGGCGGTCGCCACGGTGTTTCCCAAGGCCCTGCTGCAGTGGGAAGACTTCGGCAACACGAATGCCTTCCGGCTGCTGGGCGCCTATCAGCAGCGGCTGCCGAGCTTCAACGACGACATCCAGGGGACGGCGGCGGTCGCCCTGGCCGGCGTGATGGCGGCGCTGCGGGTCACGGGCGGCACGCTGGCCGACCAGAAGCTGCTCTTCCTCGGCGCGGGCGAGGCCGGCACCGGCATCGCCGATCTGTACGTGGCCGCGGCGACGTCGGCGGGCATGGGCGAGGCCGAGGCCCGGGCCCGCTGCTGGTTCGTCGACTCGAAGGGCCTGGTGGTGCAGTCGCGCACCGACCTCGCGCACCACAAGCTCCCGTACGCGCACGCACACGAGTACCTGCCGAGCCTGGCCGAGGCCGTGGCCGCGCTGAAGCCGACGGCGCTCATCGGCGTCTCGGGCATGCCGCAGACGTTCACGCAGCCGATCGTCGAGCAGATGGCGTCCCTGAATCAGCGGCCGATCGTCTTCGCGCTGTCGAACCCGACGTCCAAGGCGGAGTGCACGGCCGAGCAGGCCTACGCCTGGTCGGACGGGCGCGCGATCTTCGCCTCGGGCAGTCCGTTCGCGGAGGTGGAGTTCAAGGGCCGACGACACGTGCCGGGTCAGGGCAACAACATCTACATCTTCCCTGGCGTCGGGCTGGGCGTGCTGGCGAGCGAATCGCGCGAGGTGACCGACGCGATGTTCCTGGCCGCGGCGCGCACCCTCGCCGACATGGTGGACCCGGCCGACCTCGACCTCGGCCGCGTCTATCCGGCACTCACCCGCATTCGGGAAGTGTCCCTGCGCATCGCCACGGCGGTGGCCGCCAACGCCCACGACTCGGGCCTGGCACGCGCCTCCCGGCCGGAGGACCTGGCGCAGGACATCCGAGCCCGGATGTTCGAACCGGTGTATCGCGAGTACGCGTGACCATCGGCCCTGGGGCCCTGGGGCCTTGGGCCTTGGGGCCTGGGCCTTGGGCCTTGGGCCTTGGGCCTTGAGCCCTGAGCCTTGGGCCTTTCCCTTTGAGCCTTGAGGCCTGAGCCCTGAGCCCTTCAACGGCTGGCGTACGATCGTCGTCATGACCGACGCTCCTGACCGGACGCCTGCGGCCTCGCCCGCGCCGCCCCTGACCACACGCGAGCGCGCCGGGCTCAAGGCCCGCGCCCACGCCCTCGAACCGGTCGTCCGCGTGGGGCACGCTGGCGTCACGGACGCCCTCATCGGCAGCATCGATCGGGCCCTGCTGGCACACGAACTGATCAAGGTGAAGATCGGCGAAGGCGAGCGGGAGGACCGCGCCGAGGCCACGACGGCCATCTGCGCCCGCACGGGCGCCGCCCTGGTGCAGAGTGTCGGCCGGGTGATCGTGCTCTGGCGGCCCGCGCCGGAGGCCTGAGCCCCTCGAGCCCTCGCCGCCACACCTGGCCCGGCTCATGAGTTGGCGCGCGGGTCCGATGAATGGGCCATGGCTTCGGTGTCCCCTCCCTGGGTGGCGGTGCTCGGCGGACTGGCGCTGATGGCGTCTGCCTGCAGTCCCGGCGCCGCCCCCGCCTCGACCGCCAGCGCCGATGCGTCGCGCGACCAGGTGTCGTGCAACGTCGCGCGCGGCGAGCACAGCCTGTGCCTCGAACAGCTCGACCCCCTCGATGCCACGCGTCGGCTGTCGCTGGTCGCCCAGTGCACCGAGAGCGGCGGTGCGCTGGTCGAGCGCTGCCCCACCCGGCACCTGGTCGGCGTCTGCGAGGTGCAGCAGGACACGCGACTGGCCTGGAGCCTCAATGCCGTCACCCGGGTCCACCACTACATCCACCCCGATGTCCTGACACCCGAGATCGTCGAGTCGCTGGTCGCGCGCTGTGGGGGACCAGCCGGGCAGTGGACGCCCGTCGCGCCTGCGGACGGGACGGAGTCCTGACATGCGGAACCCACGACTTCTGCTGGCGACACTCGCGGTGACGCTGACCTCGGCGTGCGGACTGGCCCCCGCGCCCCCGGACGCGCTTGCGCCGTATGCCTCGGCGACGCTCACGGCCGGCGAGGGCCTCGGCGACCTCCGCTTCGACACCACGACCCTGCGCCCCTTCCTGGCCGGCTTTCCCGGCGGACGTCTGGCGGCGGTCGTCGGCGACGAAACCGGTGTGGAAGTGGTGTTCCCGGCCCAGGGGCTCGCGTTCCTGTTCGTGCTGGACGAGAGCTGCACCTCGGAGGTCGGGGCGCGCACACGGCAGCTGTTGACGGATCTGGGACGCGCCGATGCCTTCTTCGCCGCCCATCCGGACTGTGGATCGGCGCCGCTGCGCAGCATCTCGGTGAGCGCGGGAACGGAGCCGGAGCAGACGTTCTACACGGGTCGGACCGACGCCGACCTGCCGCTGTTCGCCCCGCTCGACGACCTGCAGGCGCAGGAGGGCGACCCGGGTGACGTCCGCGGCCTGTGGCTGGCCGACAGCAGCACCGCCGACGAGCGGTTCGACACCCACGCCTACCCGCGCGGCATCGTCTACATGGTGGGCGAAGCCACCGACGGCCCCGCGAAGGACCATCTGGTCGTCCAGAAGATCGCCATCTTCCCGGCGCAGTAGCCCGCGCGGCGCTTGACACGCCCCGGGCCTCGACAGACGATGCGGCTCTCCAGGAGACCGCATGAATCGACGTGACGTGCTGCGCAAGCTCGCGGCGGCCCCCGCGATGGCCGGGGCCACCCTCGCAACCGGCCGCGAGGTCCTCGCGCAGGTCCCGGCGGTGCCGCCCGCGCCTCGCGGGCTGCCCCCCATCCGCATCCGGGACATCCAGGTCGTGCTGACCGCGCCCAATGGCATCCGTCTGGTCGTGGTCAAGGTGATCACCGATCAGCCCGGCCTGCACGGCTGGGGCTGCGCCACCTTCACCCAGCGCGCCCTCGTCGTCCAGACCGCGATCGACCAGTATCTGCGGCCCTTCCTCGTGGGTCGCCGTGTCGACGAGATCGAGGACATCTGGCAGTCGATGTACGTGAGCTCCTACTGGCGCAACGGGCCCGTGCTGTTCAACGCCATGAGTGGCGTGGACATCGCCCTCTGGGACATCCTCGGCAAGCGCGCCGGCCTGCCGCTGTACCAGTTGCTCGGCGGCAAGGTGCGGCACGGTGCCGACTGCTACTACCACGCGAGCGGCCGGGACTTCGCCGAGGTGACCGACAACGCGCGCAAGGGCATCGCCGCCGGCTTCCGCCACGTGCGCGTGCAGGGCGGCGTGCCCGGCCTGGCCACCTACGGCGCGCGCAGCGACGCCGCGACCGCCGGCTCCGCCGATGAAGCGATCGGGCCGACCAACCCGCGCGCGATCTGGGAATCGGCCGGGTACGTGCGCATGCTGCCGAAGCTCTTCGCGCACCTGCGCACCGCGCTCGGCGACGAGGTGCAGCTGCTGCACGACGTGCACGAACGCGTGCAGCTCAACGAAGCCATCAACCTCTGCAAGGCGCTCGAGCCGTACAACCTGTTCTTCCTCGAGGATCCGTTTCCGCCCGAGGACAACGCCTGGTTCCGCCAGCTGCGCCAGCAGACCAGCATCCCGCTCGCGATGGGCGAGCTGTTCAACACCGTGCAGGAATACCTGCCGCTCATCTCCGAGCGCCTGATCGACTTCATCCGCATCCACATCTCGCAGATCGGCGGCCTCAGCCCGGCGCGCAAGGTGGCGGCGCTGTCGGAGTTCTTCGGCGTGCGCACGGCCTGGCATGGCCCGGGCGACGCCTCGCCGGTGGCGCATGCGGCACAGCTCGCGCTGGAACTCTCCACCTACAACTTCGGCATCCACGAGGGCGGGGCCTTCCCCGCCGAGACGCGCGAGGTGTTCAAGGGCGCGCCGGAACAGAAGAACGGCTACATGGTGGCCAACGACGCGCCCGGGCACGGCGTCGAGGTGGACGAGGCGCTGGCCGCGAAGTTCCCGTTCAAGCCAGGTCCCCCCAACTTCGACTACTCGTGGGGCACGACCCGACGACGTGACGGCACGGTCATCCGGCCGTGACGAGGGGGCGCGTGGCCCGACGCTCGCGCACCACCAGGTAGAAGAGCGGCCCGAACGACCCGGCCACGAGGGTGACGAGGACGAACGGCCACGCGTTCAGGCCGCGCGCCGAGGCGTCGCGGACCATCCAGATGCACGAGAGCAGGGCGAGAATCACCAGGTCGGCCAACACCTGGCCAGCGCCCCAGCTCTGGAAGTGCGGCGCGAGGATGCCGATGAAGCCGACGTCGGCGAGTGCGATCGCCGTCAAGGCGCCGAACAGCGCAATCACCATGGAGAGGGCCAGCAGGCGGGTCGTCATGTGCGTTCTCCTCGAGAAGGGGTCCGACGCCAGACTGCCCGTGTCCTTCCCGCACCTGCTTCGCTCGTGGCGCCAGAAGCGCCGGCTGTCGCAGCTCGGGCTCGCCCTCGAGTCCGTGGTGTCACAGCGGCACGTGAGCTTCCTCGAGTCTGGCCGCGCCCACCCGAGCCGGGCGATGCTGCTGCAGCTGGCCGACGGCCTGCGGTTGTCGCTGTTCACGGTCATCGCGACCTTCGGCACCGCTCAGGACGTGCCGGCCGATGACGCCACCGAGCGCCTCCTGCGTCAGGCGGCGGCCGATCCGCTCACTCCAGGTGCTTGACCAGCAGGACCTCGTTGCCCATCGGGTGATAGAGCACTTCATCGACCAGCTGCCGCGACAGCATCAGGCCGAAGCCCCCCGGCCGCAGGCCTGCCTGCTCGCGTCGCTCGATGTGCGAGATCGGATCGCCGGCTGACGCCACGTGTGGCAGCGCACCGGCGACGAAACCCGGCCCCGGATCGCGGAAGTAGAACGTCAGGGCACGCTGCGTGCGGATGGCATCGACGCGGACGTCCTTCCCCGCATCCAAGCCCGCACCGTGCTCGATGGCGTTGAGCAGAATCTCCCTGAACGCCATCAGCAGCAGGTCCATGGTCGGCGCCGGGAACAGCCGTCGATGGAGCTGGCCCATGAACGTGACGAGTCGATCGGCGCTCACGAGGTGCGCACTGACCCGCAGCGAGATCCAGTGCGGCGACGCGCCGAGCACGCGAATGCCATGACTGTCCCAGTCGTGGTCGTCGGCCGCCTTGCGCACGAGGTCGGCGATCTGATCGGGATGGAAGGGCCTGGTGAAGACGGCGAAGACGTGCGCCCGCAGCGCGGCGATGACGGCCTCGGGCGTGGCGTCGTCGGCGAGGAACACCGCGCGCACGCCAGGGCGCAGCGCCCGCGCCTGCTCCAGGAACGCGAGATCCTCCTCGAACGACGACGCCGGACTGAGGAGCATCGCGTCGAAGGGCGTGTCGGCCAGGCGACGGAGTGCGGCCGCGGCGGTCGTCACGTGCTCGACGTGGAGATTCTCGAGTCCTGGCAGTCTGTTGAGAATCTCGTCGTCGTCGGCAATCTGCTGGACGACGAGCAGGCGGGCCATGGCAGCATCCTCTTTCACACCACTGCCACACTCTGGCATGGCGTCGCACCACTATCGCATGACACCATGGCCTGTCAGGTGATTCACGTGACGTCCATGCGACGCTGTGCCCTGCTCCTTGCCACCTCGTTGCTCTGCGGCGCCCCGGCCGCGTCCGCCCAGCCCCCCGCAGCCCGCGGGTTCGGCTGGAAGAACGAGCGCCCCGCCCTGATCTTCGGCGACGACCTCTACGTCACGCTGCGATCACGGCTGGTGTTCGACACGCGAGGCTTCGACCCCGACGTCGACGAGGACACCTACCGGCTCGACGTGGCGCGCATCGGGCTCAAGGGCGAACTGACGCGGCACGTCGATTTCGAGATCGAGCGCGAGATCGACGACAACGGCGAGTGGGAGGACTGGAAGGACGTCTACGTCAACTGGGACACGTTCGACCGCGCCGGCGTCAGGGCCGGCCGGTTCAAGATCCCGTTCGGGTTCGAGCAGAATCTCGGGCGCACGGAGATCGACTTCATCTACCGGGCCCGCATCTCCACCCAGCTGACGCCGGCGCGCGACACGGGCGTCCTGCTGCACGGGCGCGCATTCGGGCGCGGCCTCACCTACGAAGTGGGCGCGTTTGCCACGGACGGAGACATCGGCAAGCTGACCGAGCCTCAGTTCACGCCAGACGCCGAGGATGACCTGGGGCCCACCTACGCCGGCCGTGTCACGGCGGCGCTCCTGCGTCCACTGGTGGGCGAGGACACCGTCCTGCGATCGCTGCGGGTGGGAGCGGCCTATACCAATGGCCAGCTGCCAGAAGGCCTCAACAGCCTGCGAGGCGAGACGCCCTACGGCTACGACTACTTCGAGCCCGTCTACGTGAACGGGCGCCGGCAGCGGCTCGGGCTGGAACTCGACTGGACGCCGGGTCCGTACGGCCTGCGCGCCGAGTGGATCCAGTCGCGCGAGGACCGCCGCGGCCAGGGACTCGGCAACGTGGACCTGTCCGATCTGCTCGGCACGGGATGGTACGTGGCTGGCACCTGGCTGGTCACGGGCCAGGACAAGGACGACAACATCAGCATGAAGCGCTCGGTGGTGCGCGGCGGACCGGGCGCCATCGAGCTGGCGGCGCGGTACGAGGAACTGGCCTTCGGCAGCGTGAACAGGGACGGCCCGGCGTTGAGCAATCCGCGCGCTGATCACCTGGTCGAGAACAGGACCCGCATCACCACCGCTGGCGTGAACTGGTACGTGATGCCGCACGTGAAGGTGGTCCTCAACGCGCTTCACGAAACTTTCACGGATGCGACACGAACTCCGAAGGCCGGTGCGTCGTCCTTCCTGTCAGGTGTCGTCCGGTTGCAGGTGGTGTTCTGAGGAAGTGAGGGATCGCATGTCGTCGTCAGGTCGGCTGGCCCGCTGGCTGGGGGTGCTGGTCGCCGTGGTCCTGTGCACCGCCCGTCCGGCGCTGGCCCAGGGCACCGACGTCCTCTTCGACATCACGACGCTGCACCGCGTCGATCTGCTGATGCACTCGCAGGACTGGGAGAAGCTCAAGCAGAGCTTCCAGGAGAACACCTACTACCCGGCCGATCTGCGCTGGAACGACCTGACGGTCCGCAACATCGGCATCCGCTCGCGCGGGCTCGGATCGCGCAGTGCCACCAAGCCCGGCCTGCGGGTCGATTTCGATCGCTACGCCAGCGCCCAGACCTTCCTCGGCCTCAAGTCGATCGTGCTCGACAACCTGACGCAGGACCCGTCGGGTGTGAAGGAGAGCGTGACGATGCGGCTGTTCGCCCGGATGGGTGTGCCGGCCTCGCGTGAGTCCTTTGCGCGGCTCTACGTCAACAACGAGCTCATCGGCCTCTACGCCATCGTCGAGTCGGTGGACAAGGACCTGCTGGCACGCGTCTTCGGCGAGATCGACGGCAACGTCCAGAACGACGGCTACCTGTTCGAATACAACTACGTCCTCGGGGCGCCCTGGCGGTTCGAGTACCTCGGCGCCGACCTCGCGCCGTACGGCGAACGGTTCGATGCCAAGACGAGGGAGGACAGGAGCGACGGCGAGAAGTGGGGCCCGATCGAGGAACTGGTGCGGCTGGCCAACGAGACACCCGCGGAGTCCCTGACGGCGCCCCTGGCCGACCGCCTCGACCTGCCGGCGTTCATCCGCTACGTTGCGCTCCAGAACTTCGTCGCGCAGAACGACGGCTTCCTCGGCTACGACGGCATGAACAATTTCTACCTGTACCGCCTGGAGGACCGCAGCCAGCACGTGTTCATCGCGTGGGACGAAGACAACGCCT
>LNFM01002310.1_pt1 | contig 40121 bp, 52 predicted proteins | sample 596031 | NCBI WGS metagenome assembly LNFM01 (sample SAMN04254537, study PRJNA301005) | activated carbon metagenome | isolation source: dual media filters at the Ann Arbor, Michigan drinking water treatment plant | place: USA: Ann Arbor | reverse complement strand
CGCCTTCGAACAAAAGCCCACAATGCCTGGGTGTGTGTCGACCGGGATTTGGTGGGCGCACAAGGATTCGAACCTTGGACCTACTGATTAAGAGGCATGCGGCCTGTGGCCTAAGCCCTTGAAATATCTCAGGCTGCTTGTCGCAAATTGTGCCTTTTTATGTCCTTTTGTGCCGGTTTGTCGCACATCACCGGAACGGCCATTGCCGGACGAGAAAATCCCCAAGCGCCGTGAATTTCGCGGCAATCGCCGTCAAGGTTGTGACGATGAAGGAGGTCACAATCCACATCTGCTTGCGCGACACGCCGGCACCGATGCGGCGCTGGTGACGCTGATCCAGCGCGGTCACAATCGGTTCCATCCGCACCACCTTGTCCTTCGTCACCGCCTGATCCTGCTTGAGCGAGGCAATGTCGCGGCGACAATTGCCGATTTCCCGGTAAACGTCAGCGCGTTTTCCGTCCGCACGCTTCTGCGCTTCCACGACATGGCCGACCGACGATTTCAGGCCGCCCACATCGGCGACCAATTGCAACAAAAGCGCGTTGTTGCTCTGTCGCGGTGCCATCACACACCGCGCCACTTGTCGATCGTACGCCGGATCTTGCCTTTCTTCGGCGGTTCGGGCTTGGCCTGCGGCACCGGAACCGGCTCGATCTTGCCACCCGAAGGCGCGGCGAAAATATCCGCCGGTTCATACGGACATTCGCGCGGCAGCGGTCGCGGATGGCCAGCGATCACGCCGGCCTCAACCGTCTTGTCAAGAATGGCCTGGTCGTAGCTTGTCTGCCCGCAGGCGGCATGCTCGACCTGCGGGATTAGCTTGGCCTCACCGCCCGACACACTGGCCGGTAGATTGCTCCCAGCGCCACAGCCCGCTACGGCTACGGCACTCGTTGTAACGAGCATAAGCCGCCTTGAGTGCGGCCACAGCTTTTGCATCCTGCGCAGCAATTTCATTGATGGCCTCCTGCCGTCCGACCGCATGGCCGGCATTCCAGATTTTGGTGTGAATGGCCCAACCGAGCAGGCCGAGAACCGCGACGGCACCGGCAAGGCTCCAGAGTTTCGCAGCGACCGAAAGGCCGGAAAGCGGTATCATGCGGAAATCCCCTGTTTGCATAGGACGTGTTCTTTCTGCCGCCGCACGGTCAGGCCGCGCACGACCTTTCCGCCGGCGCGATCCCATTTCAGGATTTCATCGCAAGCGGCGCTCAGATCGTTGGCGTTGACATATCGCGCCAGCGTCGATCGGCAGAACGCCGCCACACCGATGTTGTAGGTCAGCGAGACGAAGGCGACATAAACCTTGTCGGGAACGGCGTCGGGCGCGCGCAGACAGGCGCGCATTCCCATTTCATGCTCGACCAGCGAGCCGACAAACATGCGGTCGCATTCGTCCTTGGTGAAGCGCAGGCCGGCGCGCATGTTCTTGGTTTCGCCGTAGCAGGCGGTCCATATCCCGACCACATCCTGATACGAATACAGCCGCAATCCCTCGAAACCGCCGACCAGGACGACGAGCATCAGGCCAATTCCGGTGACGGCACCCCTGGCGCGGATGCGGCTCATGGCTCGCCACCGATCTTGACTTGCAAGACCACGCGCGCAATCAGCGCGCCGGCCGTCACCAGCCCGGAGAGGGCGGCGAACAGGCCGGTCGGCCAGCCAAAGACATTTCCGAGGGCTGCGATTGCAACCTCTACGCCGGAGAGCAAGGCGGCGGCGAGCATCAGCCGCACGCTCCATGCGCGGGTCAGAACCACCCACCAATTCTCGACAAGCCGCATCGCCGGCCTCCCATCGGAAGGCGGCAGGATGCACCCGCCCGGAGGCCGTCAATCACGGGGGGCGGTATCGTCGCCCGGCCGGATGCGGTAGAATGATTGCACATCAGAAAAATGGGGAAATGCCATGTTCTTCTGGCACCGCACCAACACCCGCCGTTCTGAGGAAATTGAAAAGACCGTCGCATCCGCAACAGTCGAGACGGTCCCCGTCCCCTACCTATACGCCTCGCATTTGCTTACACCTTCGGAATGCGACGCGATCTCGCAGCACTGGCCGGCGCGCAAGGCGATGGCCGATGAAGGCGCGGGGCTGGATCGGTCGTTCCTGGAATTCATCACAGACGACACGATCAATTTCAGATCGCTTCCGCGATCGCTCGCACCGTTCTGGAAAGCCCAATTGCGCGGCCCGATCACGGCCATCTATCGCGGCCTGGCCACCGCCTTTGCACCCTATATCGCCGCGAAATTCGGCAGCGATTGTCCCGACACGATCAATCTGCAAATTCACAGGCTGATGTGTCTGGAGGCCGAGAAGGGGTTTGTGGAACACACCCCGCACAGTCATGCGGCGGCCCCCAATTGGGTATTCACGTTTTTGCTCTACATTGACGACATCGGCCGCGAGGATCGCGGAACCTCGCTCTATCGGCCGGTGGACCTGGATTTTGATAACCAACTCGGCAATGTGCTGTCCGGCTCGCACGGAAAACTCGATCGCGTCTATGACGCGCCATTCCGGCGCGGATCCCTGTTCGCGTTCTTCGATTGCCCGCTGTCTGTCCACGGATCCACACCTTTTCACGGCGAGAGCGCGGATTGCAGCCGACGCATCATTCGCTCGCATGTGTCGCTTGGCCCGCGCGAGGTGGAGCGTATCTATGGACGGCAAACCGCGGATCTCAACGCCGCAATGAGCGCGGCCTGTCAGCGTTATGCGGAAACACGAAGCGTCGCCGCTTATGACGGCTTTGCGCTGTCCGACGACATCGCGCTGATGCGCAAACTTCATCTGCGCCAAGACGTGCCGGCGCGGCCGGTGGCGATCGCCTTGCCTGCGCTCGATTAGACCCCGTACCAATAGGTGTCGGTCACGCAGCAAAAATTCGGGTTGGTCTGCTCGGCCGTGATGCGTATGCGGTAATAGAGATAGGCGGTCGTGTTCACAAAATTGTAGGTTCGCATTTCGCCATCACCCCACGCCGCAACGCCGGTTTGCGTGTCGAGCGTCGTCCAAGTGCTGTCATTGGGCGAGCCGTCAAACGTCCAGGTTTTCGGCGCGCGGTCGTTGAACGCGGAGCCGCTTGTGGCCGAACTCCAAGCCAGAATAGAATAGCGTTTGGCGACGCGGGCCGCTGGAAGCTGGTATTTCAGCACTTGCGGCGTGCTGGACGGGACCACGCTTGAAACCCACGCCAAGCTGTTGTTGTTGTCGAATGCGTTTGCAGCCACCAGGCCGCCCACATCGCTGGATGCCGAAGCCGTCCCACCGACGCTGATGAGCAACAGGCCGCCCGCAATCGCGCCGGCCGGGAACATGCCCGGCACAACATTGGCCTTGCGCTCCATGCGCGCAACATCTTCCATACTGGCGGCCCGGATGATGGCAGGCCTTGCCGGCGTCCAGAGTTTCGGCGGCGGGGCGTATTCCATCAGCTACCGTTCGCCTTCTTGGCCGACACCACAAAATGGGTCGCGGTGACGCAAAAGATCGTCAGCAGATACCAGCGGCCATTATCGCAATCGGCGATTACCGGCACGTCGCCGAGAAATTGATTGCCGAAGGTGATGGTGCGATCGGTCGCATCGTTGCCTTGCACCATGATGGTGCGCCATGTGCCGGGCTGGCCGTTGGTCGGATTGCCGATCGCGCGATTGGCCGTAACCGTCAGCGAGGCATTGATGAATGTATCCCAATCCACCGCGACGGTTGCGGCATCGGTCAGTGCGACGGGGGCCGAGGCGCTTTCGATTTTTTCAGCCGTGACGGCAAGATTGCCGGCCGCCGATGACCGGATTTCGCCGACCGTGGCATGCTCTACCTTGCCCGCAACCGTCTCGCTCGCCAGCGTGTCGATCTGCTTGAAGGTGACGGCCGTGGTATCGAGCGTGCCGCCATCATTGGCGGTGAATTGCCACAGCGTATCGGGATAGGCCGAACCTTCTTGCACGCCGATCAGGCCCGCCTCGACAATTTCAATCCAGGTATTGTAATCGCCGTGTCGCGACGCCGCGCCGCTCGCCGGGACGACATAGATGCCTATTTCCGCCGGAGCCGATTGCGCTGCGACAAAAGCCAGATCCCCGGCAACGGCGCTCACGCCGTCATGGGAGGTGCCGGCGGCCAGGCCGCCGCCGGCGAGATTGACGTTGGCTGTGGTGCGGAAGCGGACAACACGCTTGGCGATCGCGGCCGGGCCTTGTTCACCGATCGGGCCGCGCGGCGACGAAACAAAAATGATCCAGTCGGCGATCGTGCCGGACCCGACAGCATAGCTGACATCGACGCTCAAAGCCGTTCCGGCATAGGACGCAATGACGCCATGCATCTGCTTGGTCAGCGGATTGGCCGCATCAACGATCAGCACATATTGTCCAGCGTTGAATTGCTTGCCGGCCTGGGTGACGAAGCCGACGCCGTTGGCGATGCCGATGGTGCGGCTGGTCAGGGAGGTGCCCATCAGCGCGGCGGCGGAATTCGCTGCCGCTGCGGCGCTCGCGGCGGCCGCGTCCTTGTGCTGGCCGGCCGTGGTGGCGTGGCTCTGCGCCTGTTGCAGCGTCGCCGGAATATCCTCGGCGGCCGCCAAGATCGTGGCTTGGTCGCGGCGCAACTCGCCCGCGATCATCATTCCCCGCGAATGTAGCTTTTCATGCAGGGCGGCATCGTAGCCGACGAGATTTTGAAAATTGGTGCCCTGGACGGCAGGCGTATCGCGCTCGAAAATCACCTCGCCCGGAGCCGCCGGCATCGCCACCGGCTCGGCCGTGACCGCGCCGGTTGTCGCGTTGCGGGTCAGCGTCAGATGCACGCCATCGGTCAGCGTCGAAACGGCGTCGGCGGCATCGCGGTACTTGACCGTGACATGCGCCTTGTCCTCGCAGATGAGGCCGGCCGGGGAAAAGATCGTTTCAACGCCGGTCCAATTCACCTCGGCATAACCGGGGCTTTCGCTGGAAACGAGCATGGGCGGATCCCTCTGTGGCGCCGGATCGCACCCTAATGCCGCCCTTGCGCCGTCAATCACGGCCGCCTAGCTTTGCAGGATGCGGACCCTGGCGCTGCGGACCCTTTCAATCGCCTTGCGCGGCCTTGGCGCGGCGCTGTTTGCGGCGGGCCTCGTCTTTGGCTGGCCCATCTTCGGACAGCCCGCCACGGCCATGTGGTGGCTGACCGACATTGCCGCCGCGATCGGCGGCGCTTTCGGCTATGCCGGTGCGATCGCCTGCCTGTTGCCCGGCCTTGGGCTGTGGATGCTCGGCATGATCGTCGGGGCCAAGGCCCTGCCGGACAAAGCCCCGTCCCGCCCGGCCTAATCGGCCTCGCCGTCGCCGTCCGCCGGCACTGTCTCACGGAACAGCTTGGGAAAATCCTTCATGGTGCGCTCGGCCGCCGCCCGGCCATAATCGGACACGATGCGAGTGATCATCTTGTCCTTACCGCCGTTGCGGCCGCCCTCGGCCGCCGCGTAACTTTCGCTCAAGGATGGTCCCGGCGCACGCTTCTTGCCCCGCCCGGTCAGGCGCGCCTCGGTGTTTTCTCCGGTGACGATCGAATTGAGCAGATCGAGCAAGGGCACGTCGCCATACTTCTCGATCAGCACCTTGGCCTTCGCGCCGTCGCCCATGTCGCTCGGCTTCATCGTGCCGCGCACCTCAAGCAGCCGCGAATAGACCTCGGGATGGTTGCGCAGCGCCCGGTCGCCGAGTTTCCAGTTCGGCATCATCAGATTGAAATCGTGCTTCAACGCCTCGGCGTCGATCGCTTCCGGCTGATAGGTCTTGGCGTAGTAGGGCGAGAGCGCGTCATAGACCGTGCCAATACCGGATTGATATTTGCGCACGCGCCCCCACATATCGCGCGCCGGCGGCAATTCCGACGACAGGCCCGGAACGCGCTCCTTCATCCGCGTCACCAGATCGTGAGTGTAGCGCATGTTATCGTCAACGCCGCGCCGCAACATGGTGGACGCATTGGGCACCGTCAGGCTCGCGCCGATGCGTTCGATGAAATTCGGGGCCTTGCGCGGATTGTGCAGCACGTCGATGAAATCCGAGAGGCCGGACATATAATTTTTGTCCAGCACCAGATTGCCGAAGGTTGCGGTGGCGGCGGCCGTCACCTCGAAAAACTGTTCAATCCTATCCTCCGGCAGACTTTCGACATTGTTGATGATTTCCGCCAGATCGGCGGCGATGCCGAGCGTCATCCCGACGGGATCGCTGCGCTTGTAAGAAACATATTTGTCGCCGATCCTCACGCTGTATTCCTGCCAGCCGGATCGCTTCATGGTTTCCAGCGTGCCACGATTGCTGTCCTTTTCCTTCGGCCCGGAACCAGTCAGGTGACCGTCAAAGGCCAGGTCGAGCGCGCCAAGCAGCACCATCGAGCCGAGCGCCATGCGCGTGAACGCAATATCGGCATCGGCCCCGCCCCGCGCCACCGCTTCGCGGTAACTCTGCATGAGCGGTGCCAGCGGCGTGCGCTCGAAAGTGAACTTCATCAGGTTCGCCGGCGTGTTGCGGAAAGGCACGGTCAGCCGCAAGGCAAGCGAGCCAATTTGGCCCGCCGGCGAATGGGTGGCAAGGCGGGCGTCCATCCTGTTCAGGCCTTCGACCACAACGCCCGGCTTGCGCGTGAAGCTCTGGTAAAGCGCCGCGTCCGTCGCCGCCAGCCGGATATGCTCCGGCGGATTGGCGGCCAGTTCGGCGATGCGGGCATTGACCAAATCGCGCGCCAGCAATCCGTCATGCACCTCGCGCTGCGCCTGCCGGAAGGCCTGCGCGTTGACCTCCATCCGGTAGCCGAGCGCCTTGAAAAAATCGTCCTCTGCGCCGAGAAAGCGCACCGGCCCGTTGACGATCGTGGACAGGCCATCGACCGCATTACCAAGCCAGTTCGACCGATCGCGCCAGGCGTCGAGCGAGCGCAAGGATCCTTCGGAGCGCGGCAGATCGAAGGCATCGGCCGAGATTGCGCGCTGATAGCCGAGATCCGCCGTCTTGGCTGTAGTCGCGCCGAATTGGGTTTCGCCGGTGCGCAGCGCGGCGACAAACAGCCTAAATCCCTCGCGCGTGCCCTGCTTCATTCCGAATGCGAGGGCGGCCGCCTCGCCCACTTGCACGTCGCCGGAGCCGAGCAATTGCGAATAGCGCGCCGCCGCCGCGCGCTCCACCATATTGATCAGCGTTCCGGCGGTGTTGCCCATCATGTTCACCACATGGCTTTGCGGGTTGGACAGGATGGAGTTGATGAAAATCTCCTTCACCACATCGACCGACTTGGCGAAGGCCCCACGGTTCACCATCCCGTCAAGAGCGGCCAGCCCGTTCGGCGACCGCCTGAGCGCGGCAATGCGCGAGGCGAGCAAGGCCGACACTTCGGCCCCGCCATGTGATGCGAGGATATTCTCGATCGCTTGCAGGCGCTCGGCACCGCCGCCGCCGACCGGGATTTTCCAGCTTTGCAGAGCGCGCGCGGTTTCGGTGCGGGCGGCGACCACCTCCTTCTGGATCGTGTGATGCACCGCCAGCATTTTGCGGAACTGAAACAGGTTTTCAGGGGTCGCCGTCCTGGCCGCCGTGTCCGCCACAGTCATCAGCTTTGCGGCGCTTGCTTCCCACAGCCGCCGCGCCGCCACGCTTTCCTCGGCATTCATCGGCGCGCCCTGCCGGCGCTTCATCAGCGCATCCCATGCATCGACAGAGCCGGCCGCGTTCAAGGTCTGTTCATTGCTGCGCACGCCGCGCCGCGCCGCGTCGATGTCGCTCTTGAAGGCGTTGGCGGCATCCTTGATGACCCGCTGCACATCGAACGTAGAAGTGATGCGCGAGAAATTGACAAAAACGCTTTTGTCGCCGTCCCATAGCGGCGTCAGGCCGCCGTCCGGCGTCAGCGATCGTGCGGCCACGTCATCGGGCACGCCGGGATCACTCTCGTTAACGCCTTTTTTCAGCTTGGCGGCCTGCTGGCGCGCGCGCGTGCTTTCGATCAGGCGCGCCACCATCTCCGCGTCGGCGGTCAGCGGCGCGGCTTCATCGCCGAGCAGGTTCATCGGTCCGGCTTCCGGCGCTCTGGCCTCCTCTCGCGCCAGCAATTGCGCATCCGCGTCCGCCTGCGCGCGCCGCGCGTCGCGCATGTATTTCAGCGACCGCATCATGCCCTCGACCATGACGCCGAGGCCAAGGCCCTCAAGGGCGCGTTTCAGCCGCCCCTCAATTTCCCCCTCGCCGGCCTTCGCCGCCAGAAATTCCGTCACCGGGTTTTGCAGTTCCGGCACCTTCTGGATCAGGTTCGCCAGACGTTCCTCATGAGCATCGAAGGCCGAAAAATCCGCGAGCGCGCCTTGCACGGCGGCGCGGATCTTGGGCGCTTCTTTCAGCGCGGCCCCCATCACCTTGCCGCCCGCGCCGAAGCCGGTCAGGAATTGCGAGACTTCCCGCACTACCTTGCCGGTTGCGCTGTCCGCCGTCTTGATGTCCGGCAGTTTCACTCCGGTCTTGTCGCGCGCAAGGCGCGCATCGCCCGGCGGGATATATTCGGGCGGCCAAACCTGCACGCCGCCGAGCGGAGCCACCTGTTCCATCGTATCGGCGAGCCAGTCGCCGAGATTGATGGCGGCCTGGACCGCATCGCGCAAGCCGCCCGCCACCTGGCGCGGTGTCTCGCGCACACCTGTCATGATGTCGCGCGCGGCGGCTCCCGGCGCGCGGCCTTCTTCGGCCTTGCGGCGCGCCCCGGATTTGACGCCGCCGGCGGTGCGGGCCGCAGCGGCCGCGCGCGCGGCCTCAGCCTCATCGGCGTCGCGCGCCGGCGCGACGTCCGGTCGCTGGTCGGCCGGAAAGGTATCAGACAGGAATTGCTCTGCATCGGCGATGCGGCGGCGGCGCGTTTCGTCGGCGATGCGCGATTGCGAGCCGATTTCATCCGGCATGTCCTGCAACACGCCATCGAGCGCATCCACATCGTCAGGCGTCAGGTCGTTGTTGAACCGCTCGCCTTCGGGAATGCGGCGCTCGCCGCGCTCGCCGTCCGGTTCAAATCCCTGTTCGCGGTCGATGTCGTCGCCGCTCAGTTCCGGTGCGCTGCTTTTTTGCGAGGCCGGCTTTAGCTGCGCCTCTACGTCCGCCGGGCGGACCGTGACCTTGAGTGCCATCACTCGCTCCCTTCACGCGCCATGAGATCCTGCCAGCGGCGGATCGCATCGACTTCGGCAACCAGTTCGTCATCGTTGAGGGCGCCGGAGACACGCGCCTCGCGCAGCCGCTTTCCGGCATCCGCGAGCGCCGCCGCGTCGAATTTCGGGCGCAAGGCGGTCGCGTAGCGCGGCATCGGCAATTTGTCGCGTTCGGCGCGCACGCTGCGCATGCGAAAATCCTTGGCGATCGTCGCGGCCGCGTCGCGGGCCTTGGCTTCGTCCGCCTGCGGATTTTGAGACAGCCATTCATCGAAGGCCGGAATGGCGTCAAGCTGACGCGCAGCCTCGTCCGCGTCCTGCAAGGACGTGGGCTTGAGGCGCGCGATCAATTGGCCGCGCAGGGCTTTCGCGAACGGCTGCGTGGCCACACCTTGCGGCTGGCCTTCACCGGCGGCCACAATCCGCTCGAATTGCGCGGCGGAAATAGCTCCGTCGCCGCGCGCCGCCACCACCTCGATCAAGGCGGCGTCGGGATCGGCATTGGCCTGTTCCAGCAATTGCCAGTAGCGCACGGGATCGGCCTTGGCGGCCTCCGGTGCCTGCGCAGCCGCCGTAAACGCGCGCGCGGCTTTCAGCGACAGGGATCCCGAAAACTCTGCCATTGTCACCGGATCGAGCCGGCCCTGACGCAACAGCGACAACGCGCCCGCGACCGGCGCGGCTTCGGCCGCGCGATCGGCGTCCGCTTCGGCATCCTGCGCGGCTGCGATGAATGCCGCGCGATCCTCGGGCATAAAGGACGGGAAAGCCTCGTCATTCATGAGGTCCAGTTGCGCGCGGGCCGGATTATGCCTGATCGCCAGCGTGACATCGGCGGTGTCGATCGCGCGCGCCGCCCTGATTTTCTGCGATGCGGCCGCTTGGTGCGAAATCCATCCCGACCCGGCCATGTCGTCAATATCGCGGTTCCATTCCGACAACACCAAGGCGCGCTCGGCGCGCGACCCGGCATTGCTCGCGCGTTTCAAGTAATCCTCGCCGCGCAGCGTCAGGCCGGCGACATTGAAATCACGCTCGCGCGCGATCGCCGCCATCTTGACGTGTTTTTCCGAGGTTGCGCCGCGATCTTTCAGCCACGCGCCCAAGGCCTCGCGGCCGTCCTCGCTGAATTCGCCGGCGAGCAATTCTTCCTCTTTCATCCTGCGAAACTCTGCAAACCGGAGGGGCGAACCCTGAAAATCGGGATCGTTGGCATGCTCGAATTCCGCCTTCGCGATCACGTCGATGAAGGAGGCCTTGGCCTGGTTGATGCGGGTTTTTTCCTTCGCTTTATCGGCATCAACAAGGAGGGACGCGCCGGCATTGCCGAGATTGGCGATCGCGGTTCCCAGCGTCGCCGTATCGAAATCCGGTGCGCGGATGCCGCCGATCTGCGGCACCGGAGCATCGGGCAGGCCTTGGCGTGAGCGGTAAACGTCAGACATGGCGGCCCTCTAAATGTCGATCGGCTGGTTCACCAGAAACGGATTGGTGAGGTCAAAGCCCGATCGCGCGGAAACGGTTTGGCCCTCGCGCGTTGAACGCGACAGACCGGGCCACGCCTTGGCCTGGCCGAGCATGACGGTTGCCGCGCCCAGCCAGCCGGCTGCAATGGCGTCGCGCTCCTTTTCCTCGGCCGCCTCGGCCGCCCACAGCGAGGACGCTTCCTGCGTATCGAGCGCCGCACCGCGCGCATAGGCGCTGGCCTTTTCCAGCCGCGCCCGCGAGCCGATCAATTGCATGTCGAGTTCGCCTTGCGCGGCCGAAAACATTTGCGCAACCAGCGGCGAGCCGTAGGCCGGATCGAGATTTCCGGTCGCCGCGCGCGCCAGCGTGGTGCCCTGCGCGCGGCGGGATGCGGTCGCTACCTTGGAAACCTCGAACGCTCCGCGATCGAGCGCGTAATCGCCCGTTTCCCGCGCCATGTCGGCCTGCGCGCCGTAGAGGTTCGCATTGCTCAATGCAATCTGTTTGGAAATGCCGGCCGCCCGCGCGGTGGAATAGCCTTGCAGCGCCTTGCCGCCGCCGGAAATTGCCGCCAGAAAAAGATTGAGCGGGTTCATCTGCGTTGTCCTCAATCCGTTTCGATTTCGGCCGCCGGCGTCGCGGCCAGCAGCGTGAAGGGATAGGCGTCCTCAAAGCCGCCGCCCGTTATTTTCCAGATCAGTTCGTCGGCATGCGGTGACGACACCGGGACGCGCACCGGGCCGGTCCTGAGCGGAAGCGGCTGCGCGTAATTCATCCCGCCGGTCAGCATGAGATCTTCCGGCTCTCCGTCATTGACAACGGCCTTGCCTCCGGCGGCATGCAGAAGATCCAGCATGATATGATTGGCGGTCTTGCTCGTGCCCTTGGCGTCCCGCACAACGCCCTCGGCCGGCAGGCTTTCGATGTCCCAATAGGTCGGAAGCCCGGTAACGGCATGGGTGACAGGGCGATCGAGCGGGATTTGTCCGTCTGTCACCTGCCGGCGGGGATGCGCGACGCCGTTGGTGAACACCCCGACCCATTCGCCTTCAAGATGCCCAAGACCGGATAATGTTGTGGTTTCCGCGCCGTTATACTCGATCGCGCAATCCAGGAACCACGCGCCGGCGGCGGTCGGCTGCGTGAGACTGACCGGCCGGAAAAACGGCCGCATGCGCTCGATGTAACGCTTTGTCGTTCCGTTGATTGTGCGCCTTATGAGCAATTCCACCGCGTTAGAGGACTGATCCGCCGATGGAACGGCGCTGACGCTTTCGACAAACCCGTTGACGAACGGCCTGCGGAAAAAACCGACCACCTTTTCCTTTGGAAAGAAGGTGCAGGCCATCAGCGTTCCATCGGCGCAACGCACCCAAAGCACGCGATTGGGATCCTTCTGCCACGCAAGCTGAACGGCCTTGCCGGCGAGGATATGGCGCGCGGCCTTGGTGATTTCTTCCGGTTCGAGTTTTTCGGTAAAGCTGTTGAACTTGAGCCAATGCAGACGCTCGCGCGACTTTCCGATGAACAAGACCCCGCCATCAACGATCGCGGGCACATGCGGCGCAGAGCCTTCGTCGCTGTCAGGGATGGCGCGAATGTTTGTCGCGGTCCAGGGTTCAAAGGCCTGTGGCGCGCGAAGCATATATTCGCCGTCCACCACGCCCGTCACCAGAACGCCGGACGCCACCGCCCAAAGGGCTTGCACCAGCAGGCCGGCATTTGATGTGACGCGGGAATTGATGGCGGTGTCGGGATCCTCGGGATCGTCGTTGAATGAAAAATTGTCGTCCGTGTTCGGTCGCGTTTTCCAGAATTCATTGTCCCGCCAGAACACCAGGCTGCGATCCATCGTAAGCACAAGATCGGGCCAGCCGGCATCTTCGGACCATGCGGGCGGCGACCATCTGTAACTGTCGCGCTGGGTGACACTGAGCGGCAATGTCGTCAACACATCTGCCGTCGCATGCTGTGGATCGGTAACAGCGGTGATGCGGAAAAATCCGTAATTCAGACAATAAAACCGCCAGGACACGCCGCCGGTGCCGGACAGAACGTCGCCCTCGTCATGGGTGGGCGGGTTGCTTCCGCTGTTGCCGGCCGCGATGACCTGATAGATGCGGCCCTGCCAGCGGCGCAGAACGGCAGTCGATGACGAATAGTTTTGAAACACGATTTCGGCGACAAGAAAGCCGGTCGAAAATCCCGCGCCGGTTTCCGTGATGGTGGCGTGATGGCGTCCGGTTATCCAGACATGGGCATAAGACGTGAGCGCATTGTTGGAAACAAGATTGAACGATGAGACGTTCGCGCCCACGCTGAGTTCGCACAGCAGATCGCCATCGGATGCGCTCGCCGGCGCGGAACCGTTCTTGCCGCGCAATTCCCATACCGTGTTCCAGCTTATGCCCCCGATAAGCGTGACCTGGGCGCGAGCCACGGTGGACGCCGCCGCCAGCGTCTTGCCGATGTATTTTCTAACGCCGGTGAACGCGCTCGCCTGGGCATGCGTTGCGTTGTTATTGTCGAAGGCGGCCGCCAAACCGCCCCCTCCGTCAGTGAAATCGCCGAAATTGCTGGAGCCGGCATAGGAGATATTGGCGAAGGTCAGCGCGATCGTCTCATTGGCGGTCCACAGGGGCACGGATGTCAGGTCGATTTCGTCAAGCCGCCAAATCGTCCCGACATGCTGCGCGGTAAAAATATCAAAGCCGGTTGTGACCGTGATGCTGCCTATGACCGCACTGGCCTTCATCGTTTTGGCTGTGTCGAGATTTTGCAGGCCGACCGGACCGTTTCGGCTCAAGTAATTCTCGATCGTCCAGTTGGTATGTTCAACCCGCGTCAGCCTGCGCGGCTCGTAGCCTTTGCAGGTCGCATAGATCACGTTGCCGGCTTGGGCAAGCCGCAGGTTTGGCAAATCCGCCTCAAGCCACGGCACCGCCAGTTCAAACGGGACGCCAGGAGAGGCTTCGACTATTCCGCCGTTATAGGTCAGCCGCATGGTCTGGTCGTTGAACACCAGATGATAGGCGTCGGTCGGGGAAAACCGGAATGGCCCGAATTCGCCCTTCTGGCTCATGGTTTTCAGTTCGCCGATGAATTGCGTACCGGGGCAGCGCGTCACCGCGCCCTCGAACAGCACAGCGAGATTGGAGAGCCGCGCCACGCCGGTCAGGTTGCGCGCAAGATCGGAGCGCGCGCGCAAGGTCGGCGTCGCCTCGCCGCCGGCGAATGTGGTGCGCGGGAGTTCGGTTTCGATGGTGCCCATCGCTATCGCCCGAAGCGATGGCGGCGCTGGCGCGCCCGGACCCAGCTTGTATCGCGCGACACATGGCTGGCGGCCTTTTCGCGCGCATCCGAACTGGCGGCCTCACCGATTTCTTCCTTTGCCTTCTCGCCCTGCTCGGTCGCGGCCTTGCTCGATCGACCGATTTCCGGTGCCATCAATTCCGCCAGCCGGCGGGAGAAGGCCATGAGAAATTGCGGATCCCACAATTTCACGTCCAGGACGCGGCGGGTGTAGCAGACCAGAGGCGGCGACGCCGAGGCGGTGACAAGAACATTGGCCTCGACGGTCGCGCTGCCGGAGGTGATCTTGTCGCCGATCACTTCCCATTCGTCGTTTTCCAGCCCTTCGATGAAGCGGACCTTCAGGCAATCGTCGGGGAGCGCATAGCGGTTCTTGAGCGGCCCCTTGGCGGCACCGGCAATGCCGGAAAAGGTGTCGTAGCTTGTCGCAAAGTTCCACCACTTCTTACGCAGCACTTCATCGCGCGCCGTGCCGAACCACTTTTTAGCCGCCCGCGCGCGATTAGTTTCCTCATTGAAATCGCCGATGCCAGGCTCTTTCAGATGCGAAAGGGCGAGGCATGCGGCGTCTAGTTCGGATTGCGCGCGGGCGGTCATGGCCGGACGCCGGCTACTTGATGACGAACGGCAGTTGCGGGGTGATGTTGCCGTTGCCGCCGGCGGCGACTTTCAGCGTCATCACCACATCGTACTCAACCGCCGGATCAGTCGCGAGGCCGAGCAATTCCCACAGGCGCTTGCCGGTATTGGCAACCGATACCGACGCAAACGGATCCTTCGCCGCACCGGACGACAGATCGAGGCCATCGGCCAGAATGTCGAGTTCGACGGTTGTGCCGTCTTTTTCCAGGCCGATGTCAACGTCACTCAGGCCGGTGATGGCGCTGTGCAGCAACGTCGAATGCCCCTTGAGCGGGATCGCGCTCGACGGAACTTTGCCGCAATAGCACTTGTTGTTGGCGTCGTCGCCGTTGAGGATGGCGAAGGTGCCGGGCGACAGCATGCGAATGCGGCCTTCGGCAAAAATGGCCTCCGCCGCGTTGATGGCCGAGGGCGCTTTGGCGCTGCGGCCGTAGAGAGTACGAACAGCCATGATGGCCTCCGATGTTGAGCCTGCGCGCTACGCCTGCGCCGGCTGGGAAGGGTACAAAAAGGGGTGTTGCGCGGGCGGCTGGCATGCCGCCCGCGTCGGCGCTCAGAACTTGTTGAGGATCTTGACCGTCTTGAAATCCTCGGAGCGGGTCGCGAAAATCCACATTTCCATGTAGGGATGCTCGCGATACTGCTTGTTCGGATTGCGCGACGATTGCACATCGAGCGCCATCGGCTGGCCCCAATGCATACCCGACTTGGCCCACAGCCCGGCGGTCGAGGTGTCGCTGTCGGCATTGGCAAACCGCTTGGTGCGAGCGATCGGAATGCCGAAAATCGCGCTCACCGCGCGGTTATCGTCATCCAGCACCGCCTTGTTGCGGTAGTCTTTGCTGATGAACTGGACATCGTTGTAGAGATCTTCGATTTCCTGCGGATCGAGGCCGAGAACAAGCTGTTCTTCCTCGATAACCACCTCGTCATTCTCCATCAGCTTGATGCCGTTGAGGATCTTCTTGGTGTTGAAGCCGGTCGGGCTGCCGCCGCCGCCCACATTTTCCGCAACCGTGCGGCCGGCCCAAGGCGTCGCCACCGGCACCTCGTTTCCGATAAGCCGGTCGCCGAACACGGCGGCCGCCATGATTTCGTTTTTTCGCCGCGTCATGGCGTTGACGCCAATCGTGACGTAGGGCGACTTGAAATCGGTCAGCGCCTTGATCGCATCGTCCTTGGTGATGACCTTGCCCCAGTCGAGACGGCGGGGACGCGCCCATACCGGCTCGTGCGTCACCTCAACATCGGGGGTGTCGCCGCCTTCCGGGGCATCCAGGCGCGCCTCCGACGTGCCGAGAATGTCGGTCACTTGCACCTGCTTGCCGCTCGGACCTTCGACAAACTCGAACAGGTCATCGAACTGCGCGCGCTTCTCCTGCAATTGCAGGCGAACATTTTCCTTGTAGATCAGACGGTGTGCGTCCGTTACGGGACCGGGCATTGAAGCCTCCTGGGTGAAACGAAAATTCGGGGTTCGTTTCGGCCAGGGTGCGGCCGCGAAACGCGGCGGGCCTGCCTATCGTTTTAACGCCTGCGGTCGGCGGCACGCTTTCGTGCGGTCAAGCCGGGCCTGCGGAGAGCAAGCAGGGTGCGGGCAGATCGGGCCGGCGGGACGCAAACCATCCCCCGCCGGCGCTCTCTCGGTATCTCTGCCGTGCAACCTAACGCGGGCGCGCGGCCGTCAATCACGCCTTACTGCGTCGGAACACGGATCACGCCGGAGCCGGACATGTCCGGCCGGCACCGCTCGATCAGGACGAGGCGCTTTTTCTTGAAGGTCATGCGCCAGTCGTATCCGTCGATCCGATAGACGCCATCCGGCACCTCATACGCGCCGGCCAGCGGGCCGGACGGCTTCGGCTCATGAACGCCATGATCGCGCGCGTCCGCCGGCATCGACCGGATAAACGCGCCGTAAGCCTGCCGCACCACAAGGGCCACGGCGGCGTTGGCCGCCCTTTCGGCTTCCTCGGCGGGCGACAATTTGCGCCGGACCGGCGGCGTGGCCGGCGGATTGGCGGGCCGCTCCGGCGCATCGTCTCCGGCCGTCTGAACGGGTTCGCCCCCCGGCCCGCCATCGCCCATGTCGGCGACAGTCGGATCCTCGCCATCGGTGCGCAGCGGGATTTTACCGGCTTGCGACTTGGTGATGCGATCGGCAAATTCCTTTTCTTCGTCGGGCGTCATCTTGCCCGCGCCTTGCTGTTTGCTGCTCACGATTGGTTCTCCTGTTGCTGCTGGTCGATTGCGGGATCAGGCGGCGGACTTTTCACGCGATTGCGCTTCGGCCATCCGCGTGATGAGGCGTTCGCGTTCCGCCGTCACATCCTTGTGGCGCGCATGGCGGTTGTTGTTGAGCGCGGCCATCCATTCCCGGTCAGCCTCAAGCCGGTTGAGTTCGGAGCGGATCGCCGCGACCGACTGCGGCAGACCGCTGCGATTTTCGCCCGGCTTTTTCAGGCCAGCCTCGCCGATCTTTTCGGCGATCGCGAAAAAAGTCTGCAACACGCGCGGCGCGCCGATCAGCTTTTCAATTTCGCCGGTATCGTCAACGCCGATGCCGAATGTTTCCATCGCCCGGCGCGCGAGTTCGATATTGCGCTCGCGATCCTGCCCCCACTTTTCGTCAAGCGCGGCCTGGGTGTCGGAAAGATCCTTCGCGCCTTTCGATTTTTGCGTATCCGCAAGCAAGGTGAAATGCTCGTAGATTTTATCGAACAGGCCTTGCGCGGCCGGAAGCGGAACGCGCAATTCGTGCGCCGACTTGCGCACCACATCTTGCAGCGACTTGTCGATCACGATGTCCTTGCGCTCGGCCAGCGACTTGGGAACGCCGATGATATACTTTTCGGGATCCTTCACCCATCCGAGCATTTCATGGCCTTCCCAATCGGCCAGTTTAGCCGGGTCGGGCTTGGGAAGGACGTTGCGGCTGCGCGCGAGCGCGTCCGCCTCGACGCCGGACAGCAAGGCGGTCTTGATGTCGGGAAAATTCTTGCCGGCAAAATGCGCCTTGATCTTGTCGTCAAAGCCAAGGCCGGGATCCTCATAAAACGGTCCGGTGAATTTCTCGCCGCTGCCGGCCGCGCCCTTGTCGGCACCGCCACCCGCGCCTTTGTCGGCACCGCCGGCGGCGCCCTTGTCGGCACCGCCACCGCCGTTGTCAGCGCCGCCATCGGCACCGCCGCCATCGGCGTTGCAATACAGACTTGCCAGAAATCGGTTGCGCATGCGTTCGATCAACATTGGCTTCTCTCCTCGTTAGCCTTTGCGTTCCAGTGCCTTGAAAAGTTGCTCGGGCGGGACATTCGCGAGCTTGAAAATTTCCAGCGCCGCGCGACGGCGGCCTTCGGCAATTCCGGCCTCATAAAGATCAGCGACCGGCCCGCTATTCGAGAACACGTTATTGCGAAGTGCGATGTCGGCCAGCGTGCGCGGAAACTGCGTCGCGAACGCGCTGTAACCGGCAACCACGGCTTTCTGGTTTCCGTCGCTCGGCCAGTGTTCCCGCATCAAGGCGATAACCCAATTCATTGCGAGCGTCCGCGTTGTGCCGACAGCGAGGAGGCTTGCGCGGCGTGGCTGGCCTCGGCCGCAATTTCCACCACGCGGCCGGTCTTTTCGATCTGCGCCATTTGCTGGCGTTGTTGCGCGCGCGCCTGGCGGCGCTCGGCCACCTCGCGCGGGTCGCGCTGGACTTTCGGATCGTCGGTATAGGCCTCATGCAACACGATCGAAACGTGGTCGCCGTCCACATTGTCCATCACTTCGGGATCGGCGGTCGCGACGGACACCTTGGAAAGCGCATCGACATATTGCAGCACGCCGCGCGCCTTCGCGGATTTCATCACCTTGGCGAGCGGCGAGACGTATTCAATTTCGATGCGGCCGCGCAGGTCCGGCGGGGGCGGCCCGACGATCGCGGCAATCTGGCCGGCGCGATCGAGAATGCGGAAGCGCCGTGCGATGAACGGCGACAGGCCGCCGGTCTGCACGCGCAGCAGGTTCGGGGCCATGATTTTCAGGCTTTCCTCTTGCCAGCCGAAGAATTCGCCGGCCGTCATCTGCGGACGACCGAGCGCGACTTGCATCGTGGCGAAATGAAACGCGCGCAGGATCGCTTCGCGCCGTTGCGCCGCGCGCTGTTGCGCGTATTCCAGTTTTTGCCGGCGCTCCAGAATGCCCATATTAGGCTTTCCGTTTTCCCATGCGCCCTCAAGCACCGCATTGGGTTCGATGTCGGCGGCGGTGAATTTGCTTTCGTCGCGCGTCAGGATTGGCGGCTCGGCGGTGAATTGTTCGGCAACCAGATAGGACCGCTCGGTTTCGTTGTTGGTGATCATGTCGCCGAGGGCATTGTGGCCGGGGCCGGTGGCGTAGCTTCGGCCGCTGCGATGGTTCCAGCCGATGACATGGCCGGGCATTTCATAAAATCCGCCCGCAACCTCGAAATGCTTGAGGTCGGGCGAAAAATACAGCGACGACAACGGCATGCCTTCCGGCCCGAGCCGCCCCGGCCGCATGTGTTCGTTCGGCGCAATCGCCTGGATCACCTTGTATTCGTTATCGTCCTGGCAATTGGCCGCCACATGACGCGGCCACTCCTTCTTGATCTGCCATCCCTTCCAGCGGCAGACACGATTGAGTTTTGACAGGTTGCCGCGCGCGTCGCGCATCCAGTAGGTTTCGTGCAGCGGCGCGGCGCGATCGGCAATGAACCGTTCGCCCTCGATTTCCTCCTGAAACAGCGCGCCGTTGCCGAAAGCACCGACATTCGCAAACCATGCCGGGACTTCGGAATAGAAGGTTGAGACCGCGGGCGAGAGCGAGGCGTAAATCAGATTGGTGGTGCGATACAGCCATTCCTTGTTCGGCCGGAAGCGCGCGCGATCCTCATCCTCCAAGGTCAACTCAAACCAGCGCGTGGCCGGATTGGTCGCCTGACCGAACATGCCGCCCTGAAAGGTATCCAGCGCATAGAGCGGCGTACTGTCGAAATTGCTGTCGTCGCCGCGATCCTTGTTGCCGCTGTTCTGGAAATCGTTGTCGTCTGGCCGCAGCAAAGCCGCAAGATCCTCCCATGCCGGCTCGTCCCGCCGGCGCTCGCTTTCCATCGCCTCATGCTGCTTTTGCGCATCCGTGACAGTGAGCATCGGTCACTCCCCGAATGCGACGCGATAGGCCACCGATGACGGCGGCGGGCTTCCAAAGGCGAAAGAGCCAAACCCGCTGGCGCTGGTTTCACGCTGTCGCCGCTCGCGGGCGCGGATAGCCGCCTCGCTGTATGCGCCCTCGGCCCCGATCGAGGCGGCCGCGTTGCGTTCCCTGCGGAGTTCTTCAAGCGCCTCGCGGGTTGCGTCGGCGCTGTCGTCGTTTGCGGCCTGGGCCGGTCCGGCGGACCCGCCGCCGGAAGATCCGCCGAACAGCAGCGGCAGCAGCAGACCGCCGCCTAGGCCGAGCAACGAGAGAAAATCCATGATCGGGTGCCTTGCCAGTTTTCAAGCTGGCCGACCCTAAAGCCGCGCCGTGCCCGTCAATCACGCCCGGCGGCGGCGATGTGGATTATACCGGCCGGAATTGCGGGCCTCCTCCCGGCGCTTTTTCCGGGCGGCCTCGGTCGCCTCGACCCGCGAGCGCGCCTCTGCGGTGCCGCAAATAAGCGCGCCGTATTCGGCGGCCTCGCAAACATGGCTGTCGAAGGTCTTTTGCACCGAACTGAGGTCATCTGTGCCGGCGGTCTTGCGAAAGTGGAAGGTCTGGTTTGCCCCGCGCCGGATGCCCTTGCAGGACGGGTCAATCAGCAGGCCAGGAGCGCCGCCCTCGACGGTATGACGCAGCTTGCAGCGGATGGCTTCATGCCGCTGATCCGGGTTGTTGGTCCGCGCCAGCTTCACTTCGCGACCAAGATATTTCGAGAGCGTTTTCCGGTCGGAACCGTCCTCGGTATCTTCTCCAGCCCCCATTGCCGGGTCGCAGACCGATATAAACTTGCAGCCAGCAAACCGCGTAGCCTCGATCGCCAGCATCGCGGTGGATAATTCCTTCATCCCGCCGCGCGCCAGCGCGATTTCATGCAGGATCCGCAACTGGCCGTTCGGCAATTCCTGCATGTAAACGGTCGCCGGCGTCAGCCCGCCATCGCTGCCGGTCAGGACCGGCAATTCCTTGATCACCGCAATGGCGGATTTTGCCATGTTCCGGTCATCATCGAATTCATCCCACACCGGATCGTTGTCGCGCGTGAAGCCCGGCCGCGCGTGGATCATGCGCTTGATCCACCACGGCCGATGCGCGTTGATGGCGGCCGACTGTTCGTAATATTCGCGGCCGACCGCCTGGATATTCTCGGCGTTGGGCGCAAGACCTGACGGCTGTTCAAACAGCCGGTAGCCGGGCTTCGGCGTCTCGTAAAAATCGCGATAGATATAACTCAGCACGTCCGGCGCGTTGCCGTCGCCATAGAAGCGGCCGGCCCGCTTGATCACCTCGCGCGGCGGCTCCCGGCCGACGCGATCGACCAGCGCAATGAACAGCTTTTCCGGCAGTGTCGGCCACTCCGACAGGTAACAATCGGTAAATTCATTGCCCAAAACATCCTCGGGATCTGCATCCTCGCCGAAAGCACGGAAACGATTGGTGAGGATCATATGCCCCCACTTGTCCTCAAACCGCACAACATGCTCGGCTTCGCGCGGGCTTGATCCGGTCCAGTTCGACCCCGGCAAGTCTCTCGGAAATAATTTCCACCATGAGGGGATTGTGGCTTTCCAGACGTTGACGTACTTTTGTCGCCAAGTGCCGAGCACATATCGGCGCAACCCGTCCGAACCGGGATAGATCCTTTGCGTTTCAACCAACGCTTTCTTGCCGCTGGCAATAGTCTTGCCGCTACCGCCCGGCCCGATGATCAGGCTGATGGGCGACGCGCTCAGAATGTATTCATCGCTGACCGGCCCGGCCGATCGCAGCAGGTTCACGCGGCCGCTTTTTTCAGCTTTATGCAACTCATCCACAACATCGGGATGCTGTTTGCGAAATTCATCTTCACTCTCAAGCCAGCCCATCTGGTTGCGGTAAGGATCCGCATTCGCCAGCACGTCATTGAGAGAACCAAAATCGAGCGTCGTCATGCGGCGCTCGATTTTTTTGTGCGCGCATAGAACGCGCCGGCGTCGTCATCCCCGCGCCCCTGCCGGACCGCATCAAGTTCGCGATTTTTTCCGTCCCAACGGCCCCGGAAAAAATCAGACAGGAACGGATGCGACAATCGCAGAAAGGCACCCCCCAGGAGCGGGCGTTTCACATTTTGGGGGGGTGGGGTCTGCCCGAAGGGGGGGGCACCCCTGCATTGTGCAGCCGACAGGCGAGGAGAGCCAGTCGGCTGCGCTGGCGCTGGTGCGCCAGCCACCGGCCCGCCGAACGATGCATCATGGTGCATCCGGGCCAGTGATTTCGGATCAGCGGCCCAAGGCCGCGAAAAGGCAATATTTCCAGTCATTTATCTGCCTCGTGCGACAAGTCGTTTTGCGACAAAGGCGCGGGCGATGCTGAAAAGGCCTGATTTTGTTGGGTTTCTGGCGCGGCCGGGGAAACGTCTTTCGCGCGCAGCCAGGGTGCAATTTCGGCGTCACCCGGCCCGGCATTCCCGCCGCCAATCACCATGTTGAACCACGGTGGCACCTTGCCATCGTCGTCAACCGGCAACATGCGCGCGTTGAGATAGGGCGCTAATTCGACCTGCAAAATCCGCCATTCCCGGAAGGCCTCAAGCGGCGTACAGCCCAATTCCTGCGCCAGCAGGTGCGGCGGCATCAGAGCGAACCGCGCCAATTGGACAAGCGGGTTAACGCCCATTTTCCCGAGAAATTCGCGCAATTGCTTGTTTGACAGGTTTGCCGATCCGGCCGGCCGCCCGGCCGCTGCCGAGCGCGCGACCGCCACTCGCACCGCATCCCGCCGCGCCCCATGAAACCGCGTGGGCGGCTCAAATAGCGCGATCTGCTCGCCGCGCGACGCCTCGACCGAGCGCGCATGTTCCGCAGCCGCACCCGCCACCAATTCCCGCACCACGCCCGCCGCGCCGTGTTTGGGATCAGGCATCACGCCCCCTGCCCCCGAATAAACGGGCATATTTAATCGCCTTTGCGCGCGCGGCGATCACGGTGTCTGGCCGGTGTCTTATCGGTGTCTGCCGGTAAGTCATTAGCTGCCCTGTTTAATTCACCCTTTAAGACACCAAGACACCAAGACACCGCTCTTTCGCCGTAGGCCCGCGCGCGCGCGCGTGCGAGGCCTCTTAGGTGTCTAGGTGTCTATGGTGTCTTGCAGCGCCGGTTCGGTAGGCCTCTCAGAGCCTTGCACCACAGACACCGGGCAGACACCAAAGCCGCCCGGTGTCTTACCCCCGCGCCCATAGGCCAAGGCAATCGAACCCTGCCACGGCCGCGCGCCCGTCAATCACGGCGTCACCTGTTTGCTTTCAGTCAGAGAGCGCCGAAGGCGCGCCGATCCTCTTTTGAACCCTTAAGGGCGCGGGCGCGGGCGAGACGCGCCAGCCGGGCCGCCGATCTGGGGCACGGGCGCGGGAGGCCGCTTGACTTGTTAGGATATTTTTTCTTATGATATTTTAGCCTAACGGCACGGCCTAGCAGGGCCGCTTAATTGAAAGGGAACCAATGAAACGCAATCTTTATGAGGAAGTGTCGGCGCGCATCGCTGCCGAACTGGAAAAGGGCGCAGCACCTTGGGTTAAGCCTTGGTCAAACACGCCCGGCCAAAATCATCCGCACAACGCCGCAACCGGCCGACCATATTCAGGGGCCAATGTCATTTTGCTGTGGATGGCTATGGGATCGCGCGGATGGTCCGCACCGCGCTTTCTAACGTTCAAGCAGGCATTAGACCTTGGTGGCAACGTTCGGAAAGGCGAGCGCGGCAACAAGGTCTATTTTGTAAAGCAATTGGTTGCAAAGCCGAAGGACGGCGCGGCGGATGACGAAACTCGCACATTTGGAATGCTGCGCGAATACACTGTTTTTAACGTCGAACAATGCGACGGCCTTCCTGAACGCATTCTAACACCGGAATGTGCCAAGCCGCGCAACCAAGATCAGCGCGATGCCCTTGCCGATGATTTTGTGAAAGCCACGCGCGCCGACATTCGGGAAGGCGCGGGGCAGGCCTACTACCGGCCGGGCGCGGATTACATCAATATGCCCGCGTTTGCTTCCTTCAAAAGCGCCGATCATTTCTATGCAACCGAGTTTCATGAACTCGGCCACTGGACCGGCCACAAAAGCCGCTTGGATCGCGATCTAAAGGGCCGCTTCGGCGAACAGTCCTATGCGGCGGAAGAACTTATCGCAGAACTGACATCGGCCTTTCTCTGCGCAGAATTTTCCTTTGATGGCGATCTGCGTCATGCGGGCTATGTGGAAAACTGGATTTCGCTTCTCAAGAGCGACAGCCGCGCCTTTTTCACTGCGGCTAGCCGGGCACAGGCGGCGGCGGACTACATGCGCGGCCTTGCACTCGCTGAAATGGCGGAGGCGGCTTGACGCCAGCACCAAGGGCCGCGCGCGCGCGGCCCTTCATGGTGGCGTTATGTCATCCGGTCTAGCAGGGCCGTTCTTGAAGGGAGAAAAACATGGCTACCAAACCAAAGGCGCGAAAATGGGTAAGTCCAGACTATCGCCGCCATCTCGCCGAACATGCGCGCAATATGCGATTAAAGGCACCGCTGAAAAATGCGATGCATGATCCGATCTATTCCGACCAGCCGACACGCCATCAGCGCGACGCCGTTCTATACGCGGCCGCGCTAGGCCAGAAGCGCGGCGAATTGCCAGCCGACCTGAGCGGTTTTGATGCAACCTTCCGCGAATTGTCGGATGGAAACGGCGCGGTAACGTTTCGGGGCAAAGACAAAAAAAATCACAATCGACATGCGCTTTTTGAATTGGACGCCAGCGCCCCCGGTTTGCGAATTTAATGTTGAGCCGCCAGCCGCCGCGCCGTCGCCGCACAAGTCGCGGCCGAAGAAAAAGCCCATACCGCGCAATCGCAAGAAGATCGAGACGCCAGCGCCCGACATTGCGCCCGCAATGCCGAGCGGTGGCGCACTTGTGCCACTCCCGGCCTTGCAGGGCCGGGCCAACGATGAAGGGAAACCCACCATGCTGAAACGTCTGATTTTTGCGTCGCTCTCGCTCGCAATCATCGGCACCGCCGCCTATGCGTCGCGGCCGCGCCCGATGGAAAGCGGCCCGCTGATCGCGGCCGCCGCCAAACCCGATGCCAAGACCAAGACCGGCAAAGGCCTGACACCGCAGCAACAGCGGATGAAGGATTGCGGCGCGCAATGGAAAGCGCACAAGGCCTCAACCGGCGCGAAGGGCCGCGACGCTTGGAATGCGTTTCGCTCGGAATGCCTGAAAAAGAAAACCCGCGACGCCTAAGCGGAGCGCAGCACAGAGGGGCGGCGCATGCCGCCGCCCCTCGATGATGCGCTACTGCATCCGGCCTAGCAGGGCCGAAGATCGAAAGGGAAAACAGATGAAGGAAAAAACGTTGCGGGTCTTGGTGGCCTGCGAATTTTCCGGTGTGGTGCGGCGCGCCTTCGCTGCGCTCGGTCATGATGCATGGTCTTGCGACCTGCTGCCCGCTGAGGATCGCAGCAACAAGCACATTACCGGCGACGCTCGCGCCATCCTCGATGACGGATGGGACTTGCTCATGGTAGCGCACCCGCCATGCACGCGGCTGTGTAACAGCGGTGTGCGCTGGCTCTCTGTGCCGCCTCCTGGACGGACGCTGGCGGAAATGTGGGAGGAATTGGAGGATGCGGCCGCGCTGTTCTCGGCCTTCTGGAATGCGCCGATTGAGCGCATTTGCGTGGAAAATCCGGTCATGCACCGGCACGCGAAAGAGCGCATTTCCAACTATGCCGAACCAGCGCAGACGGTGCAGCCTTGGCAATTCGGCCACGGCGAAACCAAGCGGACATGCTTCTGGCTCAAAGACCTGCCCCCGCTCAAGGCGACCAATATCGTCCCCGGCCGCACGCCGCGCGTGCATCACATGCCGCCCGGTCCCGATCGCTGGAAAGAGCGCAGCCGGTTTTTCCCCGGCATCGCGGCCGCGATGGCCGAGCAATGGGGTGGCCTCGCGGCCGCCTGACGCCAGCACCAAGGGCCGCGCACGCGCGGCCCTTCATGGTGGCGTTATGTCATCCGGTCTAGCAGGGCCGAACACAGAAAGGGAAATAACATGCCGCAATCGTGCCTCAAGACCTTCGACGGCCGCACAGTGTACGACCCGGAGGGAATGAACGACAGCCGCGCGGATTGGGCGCTTAAAACGCTCAACGTATTTCAAAAACTGACCGGGACCGACGATGAAGATATTTTGTCGGACCTGCTATGCAATCTCCGGCATTGGTGTGACCGCGCGGGGATCGACTTTGATGCCGCGTTGGATCGCTCGACGCGATGCTATCAAGACGAAGTGATGAAGGTTGAACAGTAAGCCATCTGCCGTTGCAGCGGCACACCATAAAGAAGGGAAACAGCATGTCACAGGTTATGATTTTAGCGGACGACAATGCGTTGTGCGCCTGCGAGGATTGCGAATGGAAGGGCGAGGCCTCCGACCTCGACATGATCAGCGATTTTGAGGAGCGCGTGAGTGCGGGTGAGACTGTCCCGGCCGGGCAGTGCCCGCGATGCGGCGCGCTCGCCCACCTGAACGAGCCGCCGCCCGGTGATGCGGGCCGCAGCGTGACGGTCTTTGTATCCGGCGGCGCTGTGCAAAAAGCCGATGTGCCGCAGGGCGTCGTTGTCACGATCATTGATTACGATATAGACGGCGCAGACGAGGCGAGCCTTTCCAAAGACCATGAAGGTGCGGCCTGCACCATCGCAACATACCGAGGCTAAGATGCGCGCCATCGGAAGCCACCACTCGGCCAAGCCAATCTCGGAAGATTGGATCACGCCGCCCAATGTCATCGCGGCATTGGGCGGCGCGCCGTCCTTCGACCTCGATCCCTGCGCCAGCCTCACGCAACCGTGGCCCTGCGCGCAGCGGTCATTCACCCGCGCGGATGACGGGCTGGCGCGGCCGTGGGGCGGCCGCGTCTGGCTCAATCCGCCCTACTCGACCGCCGAGATTGCCAAATGGCTGTCGCGCATTGCCGAGCATGATCGCGGCACCGCGCTGATTTTTGCCCGCACCGAAACCGATGCGTTCTACCGGCTGATTTGGGAGCGCGCGGCCGCCGTGCTGTTTATCCGCGGCCGCCTGCATTTCCACTATCCTGACGGCACCCGCGCCAAGGCCAATGCGGGCGCGCCGTCCGTGCTGGTGGCCTACGGCTCGACGGATGCCGATATTCTGGCATTCAGCCAGATCGAGGGCCAGTTTGTGCCGCTGAAAATCCCGCGCTCCATCCTGGGCGCGGTGATCGCCACCACATGGCGCGAGGCCTTGGCGGCGTGGCTGTCAGAGCAAGGCGGGCCGGTGCATCTGTCCGACATCTACCGCGCCTTTGCCGACCATCCGAAGGCCAAGGGCAAGGCCCATGTGCGCGAGAAAATCCGCCAGACCTTGAAGCGGGGAAAATTCGAGCGCGTGGCGCCGGGGTTTTGGGATGCGCCCAAATCAGCGTAAAAGGTGGGCGCGGCGGTAGCAGCCGCCGCGCCCCTCGCCACAGCCCCAAGGGAAACAAGAGGCCATGACGATTGCCAGAAAGCCGAGACGGGCGGCCCATCAGGAACCGGCGCAAAAGGCCTTTGCCGGGTTTGCCGCCCCTGTCCGCTCTCCTAGCACGGCCGCCGAGGATGCCGCCAATCTGCCGGACATGACGGGCGCGGAGTTTCGCGCTCTGGTCGGTAGGCTCGGTTTCGCGCAGAGCGGTCAGGCCAACGATGCGGGGCTGTCTGGACTCGCGCGATTGCTCGACCGCACCCCGCGCACCGTGATTACCGAATGGACGCGCCACGGGCCGCCGCGCGAGGTGGCGCTGTTGCTGTGGATCATGGACGCGGGCAAGCTGGATCCCGCCGCCGTCCTTTCGCTGGCGCTCAAAGCCGCAAAACGGCAAAAGCGCGCCTGACGGGCGGCGCGCGACCCGATAGGAAGCCCGCTGGTGCGTTATTCGGGGCGGTCGGGTATCTCGGCATGGGGGAAATCACGCGACACAAAAAATGCCGCGCCCGTTTCCGGGCGCGGCGTCGTGTCAGGTCACTTTCTCAAAATAGCGTTCATGCTCATAGGTTCGGAACGCTTCGGCGATTGTGCCTTTCATGTAGCTTGGCGTCGGCACCAAAACATAGCCGTCCGGTTTCAAGTCAGTCACCTTGAATGTCTCGGCACCCTTCATCCCGCTGCGCTTCACCCTGTCGCCGACCTTCAAGACCGGCGCATAGACCTTGATGCCGTCGCCAGCCAGGCCGTACTTGCGCGCCACCTTCTTCAATGCGTCCGCTTCATCCTTTGCCTTGACCGCGCCGACATACCGATCAGACCCGCGCCGACCGTTCTTGTCGAACCACGGCTCAAAGACGTTGAACTTCCTCATGCTGTGTCTCCGATTTTAATTTCAAAAAGCCCGGTCGCAATTCGACCGTGAGGCAATTCTAGCAAATCGACTTTTGCGATTTTCCGTTTCGCGTCCTATCGCGCGGCAAAAACCCGCGCCGCGTCTGCGTTCAAAATCTGAAATCGGAAAACTTGACACGATGAAACCGCATCAAGTGATGCGCGCGGCGCGCTAGGCGATTGCGGAAACGCCTGCGGCTCAGAGGTAATAATTCGTGATAACGATCACTCTCGGACTGTGCGCGATTTTTTGATTTCAGCTTCAGCCGGGTGACGATAATCAAGTAGCCACTCCGGCCATTTTGCCATCCTCCCATTCTTGATGTGCCGCACTCGACATTCATCAGCGGGATGACTCGGGTAGGCGGCGACATATTCTTCAAGCAGGATTGCCATCCGCTTCTGCCAGTCATCCGGCATTGCGTGCATCATAATGCGCGGCAAAACGAGGAAGGATGCATAGGACAAACCGAACCAGCCCCAAAGCCGACTGTGGCCCGATTGCGCTTCGTGCTTGGCATTCGTGTCGTCAATCAGCTTTTGAATTTCTGGCGGGTAGTTCATCTTCCCCTCCCCTGATCGGCCGCCGAAAAGCCAACCGGCGGGTCGCCAAAAAAAGTCTGCGTCTGATTGCGCCGCTCATATCCGGCCAGGCGCGCGTCCCGTTCGGCCAGCGCCTTGGCGGACGGCCTTGCGCGCGGCGGCGGCGCGGCCTGTGAAACCCGCGATCGGATTTCCCGCACGCCTTCATAATCGTAACGGGCGGCGCAGGCCGCAGCGGTCTTGCCGTTGCCGATCCGCGCGGCGATGCCATCCCAATCGAGCCGCTCCACATCGCGCAGATGCATCAGCGTCGCCAGGTCATCATCCGCCCATGTTTTTTTGCCCATCGCTATCTCTCCGGCGCTTCATGGAAGTTGCGCAGCGCCACAATCGAGCAGCGCAATTGCTGCCCGCCGACCGTGACGCGGTTGAGCGCCTTGTCGGTAATCACGATGTTGTCGGGAGCCTGCCGCAGTGCATCTTTCCACGGCCCGCCGCCGGCGGGGATGCCGGCCCAATCGCTGCCTTCAAACAGACCCGCCACCTTCGGCGACATATTCGGGATCGCGAGCGCCCAATCCACGAGCTTGAATTTTTCCGCCAGCAGATCGAGCCGCGCGGCCGCCTTGTCGTCATTGTCCTTTGCCGCACGCATCGCCGCCTTGACGATATGGGCGGGCAGTTCGCCGGGACCGAACAGGCCGAGGCCTGTATGCGCCAGATCACGTTTTGCCTCGTCCAAGGTGTAACCGCCAGCTTCCCCGCTGGCGTAATTGCGCGCCACATCATCGAGACATTGACCGATGGAGGAACGATGCCCGCCTCGCCATTGCTTCACGTCCGTCATCATCAGATAGGTCAGACACTTGCGCCAGTTCTGCATGGCATCTTCGATTTCCGGCAGACTGTCGGCGGCGAGCAAGGACGACCATTGCCGCGCCTCGTCACCCATCGGCACGCCAAGCGCATCGGCCAGATCGGGACCAAGCATCAATTCGGCCGCCGCCAGCAGCGTGCCATAGGTGTCCTGCCCCCGGCCGGTATGCCCACCCGCCAGCAGCACCGCCTTGTAGTCGGCCAGCAGCCGATGAAATTCCGGCCAGCGTTGCATCAGCCGCGCCAACACCATGCGGCCGCATAAATCCTGATCAATGGGTTCGGGCGCTGTCTGCGTGGTATTGAGTGGTCGCAGCCGCAGCACCGCGACGCGGGACAGGTCTTGCGAGGCCTGCACCGGGTTGTTGATCGCGGAAAACAGGAAGGCCGAATGCATCTTGAACTTGATGCCTTCGTGATTGCTGCCGCCGCGCGACACGTCATCGCCGGAGGCGGCCACGCGCATCAGCTTGATGATGTTCTGCTTGCGCGTCGGGTCGGCGTCCGCCTCAAACTCATCTAGCGCGATCGGGCGCGCGTCCTGTTTCATGTTCTGGTAGATCGAGGCGGCAGAAGCATCGCCCGACTTGAAAAGCGCGTCTCCGAAAATTGCCCGGATGCCTTTCTGCAAGGTGGATTTGCCGGTTTCCTTGTCGCCCACCAGCATGATCATGGAGCGCCAGTCGAGCGCACCGCCGAGGTAGGCCACGCCGATCCAGCCGAGCAGCAGGATCGGGTCGATGTCGGGACGCTCCCAATTCCATCGCCGGAATGTTTCGACCAGGTTGCGCAATTGCGCGTCGATTTCCTCCGGCCGCGCGTCGGTCGCGGGATCAGGCAGGGACGGCAGACGCGGATATAGGTGGCCTTCCAACAGCCCGGTGTCCATGTCGCGAAACCGCGTGCCGTCATGAACCCAAATATGTTCGCCGGAATGATAAACAATTTGCCCACCGCGCAACGTCCAAGCGCCCCGACCGCGCAGCTTGTCCGCCGGAGAGAACAGGCCCGCGCGCGCGCAGGCCTGAAAGATCAGACGGCGGACATGCTTTTCCTCGAAATTGTCAACGATGTAGGTCTTTCCGTCCGGCGCGGCTTTCCAGTGAGGGGCCATCCACATCGGATAATTCGGATACAACGCAAACAGGTCTTGCAGACCCGCACCGTTGAGATCCGACTTTGTGACACTGCGTAATTGTCCGGCGCTGTCGATCAGATGGTAATAGCCGCCTTCGACGCCCAGGCAAATGACCGGGCACGGATCCTCGGTCGGAAGGCCTTGCCGGTTCGGCGTCCATTGACCGGCCGCAACGTCGCCGTTCTTTCCGCGCGGCAGATTAGGATCGGGATCATCGCGACGCGGCCGCTCGGCTGCGCGCTCCTCCTCGCCGACGACAACAAGTGTGGGTTTTTTTGCCATTCCTCTCACCGCATCATGCGCTGCAATTCGCGGCGCGCGTCGGCCATCAGCGTGCGCGCTGCGCCAAGTCCGCGCAGCCGCAAGGTGTCGTCCAGATCCTTTCCGCCGGAGGGGTGAACCTCGGCGATCGCCCGCCCCTGCAATTCCAGTTTGCGCTTTTCGCCCTCATAGGCCTCGGTCGCTGCAAAGGTTTTCCAGTCATTGTCGCGATGCAGAAGCACACCTTCGCAGAACGGCGGCAACATCACGTTCCCGAGATTGTTGAGCGACAGAAAACACCATGTTCGCGGCACCGGATCGGCGGCGATCATGGCGAGGCCTTTTTCCCATCCTTCCGCCAGCGAAAAGACTTGCAGAAGCCCGGCCTCCTGCGCCTGTTGCAAGCGCATGTTGCCGTCGCCGCGCCACAGCGGGATGACTAGCCCCGCGAAGGACGGCCATACCTTACGCGCGGGCTTGACCGGCGCTTTGGCCTTGCCGTCGCGGGTCAGCCAGGTGCGATGCACCGCAAGGATTTTCCCAAATGTCGGCGAGCCTGCGCGGAAATCGACACAGGCCACCACGATGCAGGGCCACGCGGTTTCATTGCCACCTTCATCGACATGGCGATGATTGGGCAGGAAGCGCATCACGTTCGGGAGCCTGCCGAAGAACGGCGGGCCTTGCAGATCGAGGCCGAGTTTTTCGCGGATATAGGTTTCCGCAACCGTGCCCATCGGCTCGATCGCGTGATTTGCCCACATATCGAATGCCGCGCCTTGCTGGCGGGCCAGTTCTTCGTCCGACTTTTTCTTGACTTCGGCCTGCCGTTTCTGTGCGCGCTGCGCATCAGCGCGGCGCTGTTCCGGCGTCATTGTCTCGACGCCTAGCTGGTCCTTTAGCCAGCGCAAGGCGGGCTGAAAGCCGTGGCGCGGGAGATCCCACCAACCATTGAGATACGAGACAAGGCAAATCCAGTCGCCTTGTGCGGAGCGGCCATATCTTTTCCAGGACAAGCCCCCAGGCCGGTACAGCCAGATGACCAAGGACGGGTCGCTGTCCTTTGTCACCGGGTCCGACAAGGCAATGTAGCCGGTGACGCCGCGCGGCCGCTCGCGAATGCCGAGTTTGGCGAGCAGCGACAGTGCATTGTTGTCAGCGAGGTGCTTGATGTCCTCCACCTCGCGTCGCGCCGCTTGCCGGTCATAGGCGCGCGCGTTCACAAAAAATCTCCATAAAGCGTCGCTTCGTCCTCGCCGGGCGCGAGCAACGGCGATTGCATCGGCTTGGGCGCGGGCGGGATCAGCGGTAAGGTTTGCGTCATCGCGCGGGTCGCATACATGCGCGCGATATTTACCGGCTGATTGACCGGCTCCAAGTGATCAGGATTGACGCATCGGCGATTGAGCCACGCATCCGGCGACCACGAAGCGCAGATGTGATCAAGCTGCGGTCGGTCGGTCGGGATTGGTCCCTTGAATTTCTTGTAAACATAACGATGCGCCGCCTCGGCGGTGCGCGATCCGGGCTTGTGCGTGCGGCCGTAATTGCTGCCGGGCGCGTCGCGATCGGTGCCGCTGTCGCCCCCGGTCCATATCCAGCAACCGCTCGGACAGACCACCACGCGATCAAGAAGATCCTCAATCGTTTCAATATGACGGCGGCGGCGCATGTCACCTCTTGCTCGGAAGGCGATCGCGCGCAGCGTCATTGATCGCAGCGGCTTGCAGTAAATTCATTTTCGTGGTGGCGGCTTTCAGCTTGTTGCGGTAGCGACGATGCTCGCCGGCGGCAAAGGCCAGCGCGGCATCGGCCAGCAGATCAATGATTTCCCTGACCTGCGGTGCGGGATCAAGGCGCGGCGTGAAGCACACCGCATCCATTCCCGCCGCCATGCCGTCGATGTCGTTGCGCGCCTTCATGCGCGCGGGATCGACTATGGTTTGATCAGGCGCACGCATGTCAGCCCGCCCCCGGCGGCAAAAGAATGCCGCTGTCAGTTCGCGACAGGCGCGGCCCGGCGTGATCCATCAGGTGAAGCATCACGGCGTCAAAAGCCTTGCGGTGTTCGCTTTGTGGCAACGCTTGCTGAATAGAGCGCACGATGATTTCAGCAACCGCATTGGTCACGCCGTCTATTGTGTCGTAAGGCGAGATTTGCGCCCGGCGCTCACGCCGCAAAAATTCTATCAGCACTGGCATGAAGGCGAGCATGGCGCGCGCCCATACGCCGTTCGCCGACAATTCGCGGCCCTCTTTCAGAAGGCGATCCTTGAGACGGGTAAATTCCTCGGCCAGCTTGTTGTTGTGCTGACCCCGCTCGACCTTCTTGATCAGGTTCAAATCGTCAGAATTGATCTTGGCGTCATGCATGGCTGGCCCTCACATACGGCGTCACGGTTTCGATCAGCGCATTGGCGCGCGCGTCGCGTTCGCGCAAATCCTCTATCGCAATGCGTCTTTGATGCACCGCCTGGCGTTCGACGCCGATGGCTTCGGCAAGAACGACATTCTCGATTTGCAATTCGACGGCGCAAATATAGGTTGCCAGCCCGCGCATATAGGCCGCGCGGCCCCAAAGGGGATCGGCGGCGCGCTCGACCGAAAAATCCTGATTGACCAAAACCTGCGGATCTTCGCCCCCGAACACACAAAGGAGCGTCATCACCGCCCGGTGCAGCGAAAAGACGGCTGACGGCTTGATGCCCTTGCGCGCGTCGTGGCCTTTCAGGGCGGCCTCGAATTTTTTCAGGGAACGGTCCGATGGCGGATGCGCGCCGGCGCGCAGATAGTGCCAGTTCCGTATCGTTGCGCCGGCACGGCCGCAAAATTCCTCATGCGACCAGCCGAGGATTTTTCGCTTCTTGTCGAGCGCGCGCACGCGCGGATCAACCTTACCGGACTTGTTGCGCTCTGTGATTGACGAACGCATGAAATGGGACGCCTCCCCGCGCGGGTCGTTGTGATTGACGAACGCATGAAGCGGCGCAATCTGATCAGTAACCGCAACGCTTTTCACGGCACCCTCATTCGGCTCGCGGCAGATCGCGCCGCGCCGGAACAAGATCAAAACCAAGATCGTCGGCCAGCAGATAAGCCAGCATCCGCTTGTCGTCGTTGCACAGGGCCGAAAGCGCAGCGGCGATGTCGGCCAGTTCTTGCGCGCGGCAAGGCGCTTTGCGGGCCAACCGCTGCGGCGGCCAGCCGCTAGGCCTCGGCGAGCCGACTGGAACCGGCAACGGAATGACGTTATCGGCGCTCACGACACATTCTCGGCGCGCTCGTATTTCAGCGCCCGATAGCTGTCAGCCCGCGCCAGAAAGATGAAGGGGCAAGTGGCGGTCTGCCAATCGCGCGCCAGTTCGGCCGCTTCCTCATCGTTGCCGCGCCTGTGAAACAGCAGATGCTTGAGACAGTCGGCGAGGATCATCGGCGCGCCATTGATGAATTGACCGCGCCCTGACGGATCGGAAAAGGCCGCCGCCTCCATTTCCGCGCGCAGCCCGCCCACCTGTTGCTCGTACTTGTCGCCTGAGATAGCGCCGCGCATAACGATGCTTTCGGCAACCGTGGTCAATTCACCGATCAGGATCGAGGCCTTGCGATGTCCGTTCATATGTCACCCGCATTCGGCACAGGATGAAGGATGACGCGGTGGATACGAGGCGGCTTGCTCCGATTGGCCATAAGTCTCCGCGCCAAGAACTGCGGATCCGGCTGACATTGACGGCGCTACTCCCGCCGCATCGGAACTTGGTTCGCTGAGATCGCCGCCCGGCTTGACCTCCTGGCTGCCGGATTGAGGGGGGCCGTCAGGATTGCTCTTGACCAGCCAAAGATACTGAATGCCGATCAACGCCACGGCCAGCAGCAGCGGCATGTCGGGCGATGTGAGGACGCGGCGATCGCCAGAGGCCACCGCCTCGGCGATCTGCATCGCCCGCGTGAGGCTCACGATCGGACCATGCTTGCGCCATTCCGCGCCGACCTGATGCACAAGCGCGAAGGCTCCATCACTGCGGCGACGCGCCAATTGATAGGGCTGGCTGTTCGCGATGGCGCGCTCGATTTCATAGCCGACGCAATCGAAGATTTCGGTTTCGTTGTCGCTCAAGTGCGAGCCTCCGGTTGAATGCTGGACGCGATGCGCAATTCCGATTTGATCACCGGCCCGCCATAAGGCATCGGCGCGGCGGCGTTGACGCGACCAAGCAGCGTGCCGACAATCAGGCCGATGGCGGCGGCCAGAAGAACAGCGACAAATAGGCCCTGCCAAAAATATTGCGCCCGCCACCCTTCGCGGAAATGCGGCATGCGCGTCTCAAAGCCGATGGGCGGAAAATCATCAGGTTGGACTTCGCGCCGGCCGGGACGCAGATGGCGCATGATGTCGGCGAGTGATGTCATGCCGCCGCGTCCTTCTTTTCGGGCGCGCCGTGCATTTCAACCAAGGCGTCGCGCTGCACGATTTCCTGCGCGGTGACAAAAGCCTCAATCTTGTCGAGCGTGTCGGGACGCGGTTCTGAGCGGCCCGTCAGCGCGCGTCCGACCGTCATTTCGTTAAGGCCTGCGCCATTGGCGATTTCCAGATTGTCGAGCCGCAGCCGCTTCACCCGCTCTGCGAGGGCCTTTGCCCTTGGACTGGCGATGGACATAACTGTTGATCCGTGCCTTAATGTGAAAACTTTCAAAGTACGATCTGATTTGCGGCAGACTGGCAAGAGAAATGTTTAGTGGTGTATCGCCATCTGTGCCCCTGCATATAGCGGTCTGCCAAGTCGCAGACCGGGGCCGCAAACTGTCGAAAATCAGCGCAAAATCCGACGCCAAGCGCGAATTGAACGCGCTGCATCGGGGCTGGCTTCAGGCTTTGGTTAAGGCCACCGGGCGCAAGTTATCCCGCCTTGCGGCGGACGCCGGCCTGTCGGAAAGCGCCCTCACCCGCATCGTCAACGATGAAAACTATACGGGTACGCTCTCGCAATTGACGATTAACCGGCTGGTGTCCCGCTTCATGGTGCCGGGACCGGAAGCATGGACGCCGGGCACGCCGCTGGCGGGCATCGGCGCGGAAGGCGTGCGCGTCGCGCGCGACGATGGCGAGGCCTGGGCCTGGTGCGAGACGATCCGTAACCGTCTGCCGGCCGCGCAAATCTGGCGGCTGCAAGGCCGCGCACTGGATGCGATCGGTTACATGCCGGGCGACCTGCTGGCGGTCGATCCCGCCGCCGCGCCTTCGGCGGGCGATGTCGTCTTGGCGCACCTGTTCACGCACGGGGCCGAGGAACCGGAGGCTATTTTCCGCGTCTTTGAGCCTCCTTATCTAGTGGCGGCTTCTTTCGACACCTCGTTTCGCAAGCCGCTTCTGGTGGACAATGACCGCGTGATTGTGCGCGGCGTGGTGTCAACCAGCCTGCGCGGCGCATTCTGATTAACCATTCCGAAAAATTATCATTAACGTTTCACGGCCTCCCCTCGCTTTCGGGAACCGCGCGCGGTTCATTGCGCAGTGTGAAAATTGCATGGAAAGGAGGGCGCCATGTTAAAAGGAGACTATTCGGAAACGCTTTTCGACACTGAGGCTCGCATTCTTGCCGAGAATGATCGCCATTTGGTGATCGCCTTGCGCCTCGACAAAAACACCTTGCGACGAAATATGCATTTCACCGCCGCACTCGCCGACGCCTTGGATGAAAAAGCCGAGCGGCCCGTTGGAGCCGGCCAGTGGCGACGCCGCGCCAACGCAATCCAGAGGATCGCAGGCAAGGCCGCGCTGTTGCTCATGCATCCGCTCGCTATGGCGACCAATTGGGTGTTGACAATTTTGCTGCTGACCTGACGCCCAACCCGGAAAACCATAACAGTCTCAAGTGTTTCATGTGAAACAACTTATACCAAAATCATAAAACTTGCACATTAAAACCATTGTGCTATCCCCGGTGTGCCGCTTCGTTCGGTCGAAGGTTCGGAGCGGCAACGGGAGACGGCGATGGGGCAGGATCAAGAATGCGGACCGCAGGGCCTAGCTGCATCCGTAGAGGCTTTCACCCCCGCCCCATCGCTGCCCGCTGCCCTTGCAGGGCGCGACCGCTTCAACGCCCTGGTCGCCAATCTCTGCTTTCGGTGCCGCGTATCCCCGCCGCGCAAGCATCGGCATCCCCACCACACCGACCCTGATCTTTGCGAGGCCTGCGATGAAGCGATCGCCGGCGTCGATTTTCTGTTCTGAGGTCAACATGAGCAAAACACCACGCATCCGCTACGACGCTTGCCGCGTCTGCGGTTGCACCGATGATCGCGCCTGCGAGGTTGGCTGTTCTTGGGTGAAAACGGAGAGCAGGGACAAGATCAATCCCGATCCGGTCCCGCCGCTCTGTAGCGCCTGCGCCGGGACGCCTGCCGACATGCAGGAAGCGTTACGCCGCATCGCGTCCCTGTCGAGGCGTCGCAATGGCGGCTTTGAGGTTGTCGATGAAGCCGCGCGCATCGCTCGCGCCGCCATCAGGCGCTTCAAGCAGCGCGGGGAAACCGCCGATGCGTGAAACCTGCTTCCTCGCCGACATCGCCAAGGCGCTCAATATGCGGACGCGCACGATCTATCGCGAAGGCCGCTGGAAACAGATGATCGAACAGGACGGCATGCCGCCGCCTGTGTCGAAAATCGGCCGGCCGCGCTTCGATGTGCTGGCGATCAATGCGTGGCTCGGCCGCAACCATCCGCATGCGCCGAAGATCGGCCGCGCCGCCAATGACACCGCCCCGCCGAGCGCGCCGCAAACGGTCACGGAGCATCAGGATTATTTGCGGCGGGTTTACGGGAGACAAAGCGCATGAGCATTTTGCTCATCCTCGCCGTCCTGGCCGCGCTCGCCGGTGCGGCCGTCACCCACAGAATGCACCGCCGCCGCATCTGGCCCTCGCGGGCGCATTGGGGCTAGACTTTGCCCCGGCGCGGCCGAACCGCGCCGCAGACGACGCCCGGAGAGGAGCCGGACCCCAATGGCGCGCAAGCCCAAGCCCAAGCCGCACCCCTATGTGAAGATGCGGCCGCAGCCGGATGGATCGGTGCGGCCGCGTTTCGAGCCGGGACCGGCACAGCGAAAACTCGGCTACGAGGCTTGCGACCTGAAAGACGAAAAGGGCGGATGGCTCACCTACGAGAAGGCTTGCCTGTGGGCGAAAGCCAAGCGGGATGAAATCGCGGAAGCAATCAAGGCCGGCACCAAGCCGAAGGCCCCGCGCGCAGCCAAGGGAACCACGGTCGAGGATCTGCTGACCGACTTTCTCGCGGCGATGAAACGCAAGATCGGCGACGGCAGCAAGACCGGCCAGCCGGCCGAAGGTGTGACGCCGGGAGCGCGCAAGAAACCCAAATCCACAATCAGCGAAGCCGCATTCGACAGCTACGCTATGGCGGCGCGCGCCGTCATCTTCAAGCCGGAAACCCGCGCCGAGGCCAAGGCGCGACGCGATCGGGAAAAGGCCGCGCGCATGCTCGGCCTTCGGCCGCCGCTGCGCGAAAAGGAGGAGTTTGCGACGCGGCCGGTGGCCGCGATCGGTGCGCCGGAATTGCGCGATTTTTTCGAGTATGCCGGAGAGGCGCGCGGGCATCACATGGCGATCGCCATGATCGGCGTCATTTCCGCCGCCTTTACTTGGGGCAAGGAAAGCAGCAAGTGGCGGCTGAAAGACAATCCGCGGATCGGGATGCAATTCGAGCGGCCGCACGGCCGCGTGATGCTGATCCCTCTCGATCAGTTCACGCAGATTGTCGCCGCCGCCGACCTGATCGGATATTCGTCGATCGGCGATAGCTGGTTCATCGGGCTGTTCACCGGACAGCGGCAGACCGACCGCAGACAATTGCAGGACAAGGGGCTGGTCGATGGCCGCCGCGTGTTCCAGCAATCCAAGACCGGCGTGCTGTTGCACATCAAGGAAGCGCCGCAGCTTGCCGAACGGCTGGACAGTGCGCGCGCACGCGGCAGCGCGGTGCGCCTGAAATTCGGCACGCGCCAGAACACCATCGTTGTCGATGAGCGCACCGGCCTGCCTTACGACAAGACCACCTATCGCCATCGCGTGACCGAGGCGCGCCGCGCGGCCGTGCATGGCGTCATCCTGCTGGATGGCAAGGCCGTCATCGCGGACCCCGAAAAACTCGGTGCCGATTTCATGACGCGGCTGCATAACCAGATCACATGGCTGTTGCAGCCGATGCCGGCCTGCGCCGACAAGCGCGATCAGGACTTGCGCGACACATTCGTTATTCTCACCTATCGCGCAATGGTGAAGGCCGGAAACGTCAACCTCAAGGCCATCTGCGACGTGAGCGGGCACAGCTATTCGTCGGTTGAAACCATCGTGAAGCATTATCTTGGCCGCGACCCTTCGCTGGCGGACAGCGCGATCGACACGCTCTCGGATTTTGTCACCAAGGAAATGGCGGGATGAAACAGACAAAAACCGTCCCCGAGCAGGTCTATGCCATTGCATGCGAGGACGTTGGCCGCGCGCGCTATCAAGGGATCGCTGCGGCGCTCGCCGCCGTCAATCGGCTGCATGGCGAGCCAACAATGGTGTGCGACGTAATGCGTGATTTTGGCCTAACGCTCGCGGACCTGAAAAAAGCGGGCGCGGATCGCTACGATCTGACCGAAATCCGCACCTGTCTAATGCAGGGCAACAAGAGTGATCGGGCGCAGGTAGAGCCAAAGGCGGGATGAGCAATATTTTAGGCAAGCGCACACTGTCATTAGGTGCCGATGCTTTCTCCTGGAAGCCGCGCATTATCGAACATGAGGAGAGTTTCGAGGTTCAAACGGTCGAAGGCCGCCTCTATCTCTATTTCGAGGACGAACCCCTGCGCCGCTCAGTCACCGGCCGCCCGACCAAGGCGGAAGCCCGGCACGAGGCCGAGAAACTTGTGGCGTTGTCGCAAATGCGACAAAAATAGTTGTCGCACGTTCCCGCGATGTTCTTTCGCGACCGGGTTTAAGTGTTTGAAATCTTTGGTGGGCGCACAAGGATTCGAACCTTGGACCTACTGATTAAGAGTCAGCTGCTCTACCAACTGAGCTATGCGCCCGGTCCACC
>LNFM01008061.1_pt1 | contig 40123 bp, 41 predicted proteins | sample 596031 | NCBI WGS metagenome assembly LNFM01 (sample SAMN04254537, study PRJNA301005) | activated carbon metagenome | isolation source: dual media filters at the Ann Arbor, Michigan drinking water treatment plant | place: USA: Ann Arbor | reverse complement strand
AGTGATTATACAGTGTCCATTACTTTTCAAGACCATGGACTTAATAGTGTTACAAAAACAGTAAAAATAAAAGTGAATCCTTGAGTGTTATAGAGATTCTATAATCTTCAGCACATTTTGCCAGTTGCCTCCATTATAGGCTTCTTTTATTCCTGCTGCTTTTAAATATTGCAGAGCAGTGGCGCTGCGTTCACCGGAGTTACAACAAACTATTACCGGTAATTTAGAAGCTTTAATTCTTTCAATACTCACTTTAATTCTATCCACCGGAATATTAAATGCGTCCGGAATATGACCTCTGTCATACTCCTGCGGTGTACGAACATCAACAATGATGGCGCCTTTTTTTAAAGCATTCTTTATTTTTCCAGTGCCCAGTCTTAAAAATGAAAATAGTCCCATAGTTACGCAACTGAAATTTTATTTTTTCTTTCACCGATCTGCTGACGCCACATGGCATAATACAAACCTTTTTCTTCCAGCAGTTTTTCATGATTGCCCGTTTCTACCACATCACCTTTCTCTAGTACATAAATTCTATCGGCATGCATAATGGTGGAAAGCCTGTGTGCAATTAAAATAGTAACCTGGCTGCCTTGCAGCGAAATATCACGGATAGTATCCGTAATTTCTTCTTCTGTTAAAGAATCCAGAGCAGAGGTAGCTTCATCAAACAATAATAATTTTGGTTTGCGAAGTAATGCTCTTGCAATCGACAGACGCTGTTTTTCTCCGCCGGATAATTTCAACCCCCCTTCACCAATCATTGTTTCAAGCCCTTTTTCGGCTCTTGCCAGTAAATTGGAGGCAGATGCTTTTCTTAATACTTCGAGCAATTCTTCTTCTGTTGCTTCAGGATTTACAAAACTTAAATTTTCCCTGATAGTACCTGAGAAAAGTTGTGTGTCTTGTGTTACAAAACCTATTTGGTTGCGCAATGCATCAAAGTCAATGCTATTTTCATCAATACCATTGTATAAAATTGTTCCTTCTTGCGGACGATATAAGCCTACTAATAATTTCATTAGTGTTGTTTTCCCAGATCCTGATGGCCCTACGAAGGCGATAGTTTCACCAGTTTTTACTTTAAAGCTAATATCATTAATGGCTTTGTGTGCTGCAGTCTGGTGCTTAAAAGCTACATGGTCAAATTCTAATGTTTGTATTTCTCCCAGGTGCTTAGGATTTATAGCCTGAGGCTCCGGAGCTTTCTTCATTAAATTTGAAAAATTCTCTAATGAAGCCTGTGCTTCCCGGTAAGTAAGAATAATGTTACCAATTTCCTGCAAAGGTCCAAATACAAAGAAGGAGAAAATTTGCATGGTAACAATCTGCCCGGCATCCATCTTACCCTGGTAAATAAACAGCATTAACAGAAAAAGAATTACCTGGCGAAGCGTATTAACGAAAGTACCCTGTATAAAACTGATGCTGCGTATTCTCTTTACTTTGGTTAACTCTAAGCCTAAAATTTTAAAAGTATTTTTATTTAGTCTGCTTACTTCTTGTTGCGTAAGACCAAGACTTTTTACCAATTCAATATTACGGAGCGATTCGGTTGTGGCACCTGCCAATGCAGTTGTTTGACCAACAATTTTTTTCTGTATCGTTTTTACTTTTTTGCTGAGCAGGTTTGAAATAATGGTTAGTAAAAATATTCCGCCGAAATAAACCAATGGCAGACTCCAATGGATAGTAGTGGCATATACTGCAACAAAAACAATCCCAACGATAACCGGGAAAAGGATATTAATGAATGAGGAAACAAATTTTTCGGTATCGATTCTCACTTTTTGTAGAATACTTAGTGTTTCACCACTTCGGGCATCTTCAAATTCCTGGTATGGTAGCTTCATGGCATGTTGCAGCCCTTGCGTAAAAATGGTTGCGCCAAACTTTTGAGTAATGAGGCTTAAAAAATAATCCTGGAAAGCTTTGGCAATCCGGCTAATCATAGCAACAGAAATAGAAGCTATAAGGAGCCAGGCCACTCCATATATTGTTTTATTTTTTTCAACTTTACTAATCACACCTGCACTATCCATTTGAACAGTGCTATCTACATATTCTTTTTGGGTAAAAAGGAATTCATTCCAATTTAAAGGCTCAACTTTTTGATGATAACTTCCCAGGTTTACTAGTTTTCCAAAAATAATGGGGTCAACAAGTGAAAAGCCGATATTAATAGCCGCCAGTAGTAAAACTAATGCCACGAGCCATTTATAAGGCTTAAGATAACGCAGTAATATCTTCATAAAAATTATTGAGAGGGAAATTGAAAGTCTTTAGAGTACAAACATCGTACAAGTTCGTAAAAAATGACAAGATTTCAGCTTTCGGGGTAAATTGCAGTTAATTATACAAGGCTCAATTTGAAGAATAAGCAGATGAAAAGGTACATGATTGATTTGCATCGCCTGCGGCATAATCCGTACAACGGGTTGTACACTTTTTCTTGCCATCTCGCAGAATACCTTTTATTGAACTGTACTGCTGATGAGCAACTAACTTATTACTTACCCAAAGATAAGTTTGGTTTATTTGGAGACAAACCAAAATATGTTGCTCATAAGCGTTGGCACAAAATTTTTCAAAGTGGAACAGGGGAATATGATCTTTGGCATCTTACAACAGGTATTTCTCAATACCGCCCTTTTAATAAAAAAACCAAAGTTGTTTATACCATTCATGATATGAACTTTTTGGTAGAAGAAGGAGGAAACTCAAAGTACAATAAGCGATCATTAAAGTTGATGCAGAAAAACGTAAACCAGGCTAGTCACATTATAGGCATTTCAGAACATGCACTAAATTTTGCAGCTAAACATCTGGATTTTGGCTCCACCGCCAGTTCTGTCATTTATAATGGTAGTAGTGTGGCAGAGTTCCCCGGATTTGACAGACCAGATTATAAACCAGTAAGGCCTTTTTTGTTTTCGTTGGGTCTTGTGCAGCCACGAAAAAACCTGCATGTGCTTCCGGCATTATTGGTAAGCAATGAATACGAACTGATAATTGCCGGGCTCAATAATTTCGATTATAAAGACAAAGTAATTGAAGAGGCAAAAAGATATGGGGTAGAAGACAGGGTGAAATTTGTTGGCCCCGTAGATGAGCAAACTAAATATTGGTATTTCAAAAACTGTGAAGCATTTATGTTTCCTTCTTTTGCAGAAGGATTTGGGGTTCCACCATTAGAAGCCATGCATTTTGGCAAACCTGTTTTTTTATCTCGTTTTATGAGCCTTCCTGAAGTTGGTGGTGATGCTGCCTACTACTTTGATGATTTTGAGCCAGAGACCATCCGAAACTGTTTTGAAAAAAGTTTGTACGATTACAAAATAAATAATCGTAGTGACAGTATAAAGCAGCATGCAGCATTGTTTAGCTGGCATACTACGGCTAGGAAATACCTGGATGTTTACCGAAAAGTTTTAGCGTCATAAATTCAATAGTACTGCTTGTATCTATTTAGTATTATTTTTAAGTAATGCAGCAAAACGTTCCAAAATCATTTAGACCGGGATTAAATAATGCTTTCTACTTTACGAGATCAGCACTATTTAAAAAAGTAAATCAGTTTGCGCCGGAACTGCTGGGCAGAGTAATGGACTTTGGTTGTGGCAGTAAGCCTTATCAATCATTGTTTACGAATGCTACAGAATATATAGGAGTAGATTATGCAGGCCAAGGGCATTCTCATACTAATGAATCGATTGATGTTTTGTATGATGGAAAAACACTTCCTTTTCCTGACGAATATTTTGATGGCATTTTTAGTAGTGAAGTAATGGAGCATGTTTTTAATATCGAAGAGATTTTAAAAGAGCTGGCAAGGGTGATGAAAAAAGAAGGTAAACTATTGCTCACTTGTCCATTTGTATGGCATGAGCATGAAGTGCCAGCGGACTATGCCCGATATACACAGTTTGCTTTGAGACATATGTTGGAGAAAAATGGATTTACCGTGTTGGTGGTAGATAAGACGGGAGATTTTTTAACCGCCATTCACCAAATGCGGGTCTTGTATTTTAATGAACATTTTATTCCGTCTTTTCCTTTATTGGGGAAATCGAAGTTTTTCAGAACAAATATTCCACCATTGATCAATCCGATTCTCAATGGGTGGTTTTCATTTAAAAGTTGGCTCCTGCCTAAGCGAAAGGATTTATATTTAAACAATGTAATACTGGCTAAAAAGAACGCATAATGGCAGATACTATAATTGTTACAACCTGTTCTGCTAATCATTTGGCGCAAGCAAAAGGATTAGCAGATTCTTTATTGCAACATAATCCCGGTTATAAATTAATGATTGGATTAGTTGATAAATTGGCAGGAAGAATTACCAGTGATTATTACTCTCCTCATGATTTGGTAGAGGCACATGAATTAAAGATACCGGAGTTTAACCAAATGTGCGAAGGGTATGATGTGTTTGAATTGAATTGTGCACTGAAAGTTTTTTTTGCGCTGCACGCAATAGAAAAGTATAGAGCGGATAAAATTGTTTTTTTAGATAGTGATATGTTGGTGTTTTCTTCACTTCATTTTATTGAAAAGGAGTTAGAGAAGAAAAGTATTTTGCTAACTCCTCATATCTTAACTCCTTTTGAAAATGATGGCAAACGGCCATTTGAAAGAGAAATGCTGAAGAATGGAGTTTTTAACGGAGGCTTTTTTGCTGTAAAAAATAATGATGAAGGAAAAGTTTTTTTAAATTGGTGGAAAGAACGAATGATCGATCAGTGTCATGTGAAACCGAAAGATGGATTGTTTGTAGATCAAAAATGGCTAAACCTGGCACCAATATTTTTCCCGGCATTGGGTTGGCTGCAACATCCCGGTTGTAATGTGGCTTATTGGAATTTACATGAGAGAAGGATTTCGAAAAAGGGAAACAAGTTTTATGTAAATGATGATCTGTTATTGTTTTTTCATTTTAGTGGTTATTCAATTGATTTGCCTCATCAAATTTCTCGCCACCAGGATAGAGTATCTATGGACGATAATACAGCACTAAAAGAGCTGTTTGCTTTGTATCATCAATCACTCATAGACAATAGCCATGTCAAAATGCTTGACCTTAAATGTTATTATCAAAAGAGCAATAACTTATTTAAAAAACTGGGATTGAGCAAGTAGGCGGAAAAGTTTACCGGATAAATGAATCTTTCGCAGTGCCGTCTGGCATAGCATCATGTAAAAATATTGCGGGAGAAGCAATATAGCCATTCACAATTTTTTTGGTAGCTGCATGTGCCAATAAGTTATCAGCAATATATTGAATAGGCGTTTGCATTTTCATTAATTTCTTCGCTCCCTCAAGGGTTATAGCATAGGCGTAGGTATAATCATGAAAACCAGCTTTTTTTAAATGCGTTGAAAATGGCTTTGCATTTAAGTTGCTGATGGTGTTATGATCCCATTTTAAACTGCCAATAATATGCTGAATATGGTAAACAATTTTTTTCAAATCACTCTTAATTCCGTTTTTCCCATTTTTATTCCAACCCCACATCAGCAGCTCGCAATCGGCGGGTATTTCATTTAATATAGAAGGTATCTCTTTTAGCATGTTTTCATCAGGTACTGCATCGTCTTCAAAAATTAAAATACGTTTATAATTATTTGCAATCATTTCTTCATACATCATCTTATGGCTCCAGGAGCAGGCAATTTCCCCTACACGCATCGTTTTACTAAAGCGGTGATGTTTGCGGGTAAGTTCTTCACTGAAAAAGCCATTTGCCACCATTTCGTCAATGGTGAATTTATTTTTATCAGCACCGTAAAAGAAAGTATAATCAAGGCCTTTAAATCGTTCTGCAAATAATGCTCTGCGTTCAGCAGCTGCTTCTACGCTGAGCACAAAAATTTTATCATAGTATGTATTCAGGTATTGAAAAGGAGACTCCATGATAAAAGAAAGATAAATATTATGCGGCAAACATAACAGATTTTATTTGATGCTATTTTATCCTGCCCAACCTTCCCTGTCGAGGCTGCGGTATTGTATAGCCTCTGCTAAATGTTCTGGTTTTATATCCACACTTTTAATATTCTGTCGTAGGCTCTTGCAGACAGGTTTAGTTTTTCCATGGCTACTTTCAATAAATTAGCACCTACCTGGTTGATGACACAGATCTCTTTCAGCATCTTACTACTTATTTGTGCATTGCAATAAATGCCGGGGTTGTCTTTATATCGATCAGCTTGTATATCTCTTGCTTTAATAACTCTGTCCCTTATGCTGGCCGAATTTTCCTGTGGTCGGGTAGCAGAAAGTTCGCTAAAAGCTACCGGTGTTACTTCCACATGCAAATCAATCCTATCAAGTAATGGTCCCGAAATTTTGTTTAAATACTTCTGTACGGTGCCGGGCGGACAAGTACATTCTCTATCGGGGTGATTATAAAAACCACAAGGGCATGGATTCATTGATGCCATCAACATAAAACTAGCCGGAAAATCAACAGCAATTTTTGCTCTTGAAATAGTTACTCTTCTTTCTTCCATGGGTTGTCGCATTACTTCTAATACCGTTCTTTTAAATTCGGGTAGCTCATCTAAAAACAACACACCATTATGGGCCAATGAAATTTCTCCCGGCTGCGGAATTCCACCACCACCTACTAGTGCAACATCTGAAATAGTATGGTGCGGTGAACGAAAAGGTCGTTTAGAAACCAATGTTGAATTTTCCGGCAACTTGCCAGCTACGGAATGAATTTTTGTTGTCTCCAATGCTTCCTGCAGCGATAGTGGTGGAAGGATTGTAGGTAATCGTTTTGCCAGCATGGTTTTACCTGCACCAGGTGGCCCAATTAATATAGCATTATGGCCGCCAGCTGCAGCAATCTCCAGGGCCCGTTTTATATTTTCTTGTCCTTTTACATCTGCAAAATCAATTTCAAAATCATATTGCGAATGAAAAAATTCATCTCTTGTATTAACAACAGTAGGTTCTAATCCTTTCTCTTGATTTTCAAAAAAATCAATTACTTCTTTAATATGACTTACACCATAAACGTTCAGGTTATTAACCATGCCAGCTTCTTTAGCATTCATCTTCGGCACTATCAATCCTTTAAAACCTTCTTTTCTTGCTTGTATGGCGATAGGTAAAGCACCTTTAATAGAACGGATCTCTCCATCCAACGCCAGCTCTCCCATTATTACATATTGACTCAATGCCTCTCTGTTTTCCAACTGTTCAGAAGCACCTAAAATTCCCAGTGCTATAGCAAGGTCGAATGCGGTGCCACTTTTTTTAATATCTGCAGGAGCAAGATTCACCACCACTTTGGTGCGGGGTACGGTAAAATTGTTTGTTTTAAAAGTACTTTCAATGCGTTGCAGGCTTTCTTTCACGGCATTATCAGGCAAACCAACAATCATCATATCTTTTCCGGAACTACTAAGCCAGTTAACCTCTATTGTAATAGTGATAGCCTCTACACCATACACAGCACTACCAAATGTTTTTACAAGCATGGTTTGAAGATAGAGAAAAATGTGAATTCTCTAATACCACAAACTGGTATTCCTTTAGTGGTGTACTACTTATTTTATGGCCCTCAAGGTGCCTTCAAACAAAAGAGAAGTGTTAGGGTCAACAGCTATTGAAATTGATGAACTTGCCACAGGAAAGTAAAAAGTCTCCATTTTTTTTGTAACATTTAGTTTTCTTAGTTGTGACTTTGTAGAAGCAACCCCAACAGCTATTTCTAAGGGGAATTCAAACAATTTACTTTGTAATTGTTCCACAGTAATAGCTACTCTTTTTCCTGTTGCTTCATATTTCCAGGTAATTTTTAGTTTAGGATTTTCCGGGGTATGCAGCCACTGGTCAAAAAAAGTATTCAAATTTTTGCCTGCTACAGTTTCAAAGATTGTTTGCAGGTCTTTGGTATCAGCATTTTTACCGGCATAAGTAGCATAGTATTGACGTACTGCTTTATGGAAACCTGAATCACCTAATTGCCTGCGAAGCATATGCAATACCCAGCCACCTTTTTGATAACTATTGGCGTTTAGCAATTGCATTGGATCAGGATTAAAATCAACTACCCGTTTTTGAGAACTATTTACAAAATCAATAATAGTTTCCCTGTCAGCTTTCATCCTGTTATTCAAACTATCGGTGCCGTATTTTGATTCCAGGTAAACATGAGTGAGATAAGTAGCAAAACCTTCACTCAGCCAGAAATGTGCAAAGCTTTTTTCTGTAGCCATATTGCCAAACCACTGATGCACTATTTCATGAGCAATCAAAGCTTCTTCATTTTGCTTTCCGGTTACAGAATTTTCGAAATAGAAAATAGCACTGGCATTTTCCATGCCACCAAACATAGTTTTGGATTGCACATTTGCCAGCTTTTTATAGGGGAAAGGTCCGATATAATTAATATACCAGTTAAGCACTTCTTTGGCTATAGCATAGTCATAAAAACCTGTTTCTTTATTTTCTGGGTACACCCAACTGCTTACCGGTACACAGTTTACATCACCTACATTATTAACTGCAAAATCAGCCACACCGATCACCATAACTTTTGTTGGTAGCGGCACATCTTCTCTATAATGCGTCAACTTTTTATTATAAGGCAAATTGGTTTCTTCAATCTGCACACCGTTTGATATTACCTGGTAATGTGATGGAGCCGTAATAATAAATTCAACCGTTGCTTTATCTGCGGGATCATCTACACATGGAATCCAGTTATGAGCCCTGTTCGGCCAGTTATCAGAAAAGAAAGTACGGTTGCCGTATTTGTTTTTGGAAATAATGAGACCGTCAGAAGGAATGCCTTTGTATTTTATGGTATAAGTAGCCGTGTCATTTTTTTCCGAGAGGTTGTTTAAATTTAATCCGAACTTATTTGATTCTAATTCAATTGTAGTTTTTTGATAGTCAGGTCCGCTTACACCAACAATCATCATTCCTTTTCCATCTTTCCCCGGAAAGTCTAAATCAAGCTCAATCCATTTTGTAGGTTCTCTGAACTGTACAGTAATTGAAGCTTTACCATAGATGGTATCATTATTATCATTAAGTTCTATCTCGTATTTATAATGTAATACATCAATACTTCTTTGTGAAAAAGAAGGCGCAACAAATAATAATAGAAAACAAGTAAAGGCAACTCTCGTCATGAAATAAATATTAGAAATAAAAATACGCAAAACTTGGGGCAGGCGGTTTACAAATTCTCCAGCATCTCCACCACTTTCTCCCTTTTAAGGATGACATACCCAATGCGATCGTTGCTGATACCTTCTTTTAATTGGTAGCTAAATTCCAATTGCTCATCTTTTACATTGGTTTCAAAATAGCGGAAAGAAATATTGGGATAGGTTTTTAATTCTTCGCCAATTTCATAAAGGTGAGTGGAGAGAATGAACAGCGAGTTTTTCATTTTCATTAACCCTTTGATAACGGTTAAGGAGCATTTCATCGCATCTTGTACATTGGTGCCTTTAAATAGCTCATCGATCAGCACCAGCCATTTTTTACCATTGTTTATTTTTTCAATGGTGTGTTTTATCCGCTGCACTTCATTAAAGAAAAAGCTTTCGCCTTTGGCAATATTATCTACCACATTTATATTGCTGAGCAGACCGTCAAACAAAGTCAGCTTCATATTTTTGGCAGGCACCCCCATTCCAATATGCACCAGAAACACAGCTGAGCCAAGTGCTTTTATCAAAGTGCTTTTGCCGGCCATATTTGCACCGGTTAAAAAAAGGAAATTATGCTCAGGGTTCATTTGCAGATCATACGCTACCGGCTCTGGTAATAAAATATGGTACAAACCTTTTGCATCTACCAGCGGCGAATCTTGTTCAACAAATTGTGGGAAGGTAAGATTGTATGTTTTTACTGCAACAGCCATCGAGTACCAGGCATCAAGGCGACTATAAATATCGATCAACTCCAGTGTTCCATTTTTGTATCGTCCACGAAGATGATAACCAAAATATAAATTTTGCCCGGTAGAAAAACGTTGCGCCGGTTCTGATGCAGCTAATTTTTGAAGCGGCGGCTCTTTCAGCAACCCATTGATTCGGTCAATGTATAAACGAATATTAGGAGGCAGGTCAAGTCCTTCCAGTAGGTCGGCTATTTTTTTAATGCCCCGGTAAAAATCTGCAAAATGGGTAACCGAATATTTCACCATTGCATAATCTTCGCTGTGCAGCCATTTATAGGTCATGTTATTCAGCGAAGCCGGACTTTCATTGATAGGGTCTAAGGCATAATCCAAAAACTTATCAATAACCAACACGGTTCCATTGCTGATATCCGTAGGCCAATCCTTTACATGCTCCATAAAAGTGCGGATGACTCTCTGGGTGCCCAATATCTTTTTCAGATCATCATGCGGCTCACTAAAGAATTTTCGTAGCCATTCTCTTCCGCCAACAGTTCTGGTAAAATTCAGTTTATGAAAAATAGAAAACTCTTCTTCCGGGTGGAAAATAGAAATATCGCTGAATGAAATTTTGTCAATTTGCATAATTAGATAGAACGCAGATGATTAAGATTTTTATGATAAGCGCAGATTAAATCATAATAAATCATCATTATCATGAATATCTGCGTTCTGCACTTATCTGTCAAATTTAAGCCGTTGCCCTTGCTGTGATTCATCCCACACACTATTTCCATAAACTAAATGCCCATTTACAAAAGTATGGGTGATGGTTGCCGGAAATTCAAATCCTTCAAGAGGACTCCAGCCACATTTATATAATAGGTTTTCTTTTGAAACAGTATTGGGTTTATTCAAATCCACAATTACCAGATCAGCAAAGTATCCTTCTCTGATATAACCCCTGTCTTTTATCTGAAAGCAATCCGCCACGGCATGGCTCATCTTTTCGGCAATTTTCTCCAATGAAATACGGCCTTGTTTATGATGGTAAAGCATTAATGAAAGAGGATGTTGCACCAGCGGTAATCCTGCATGTGCTTTTTCGTAAGGCTTGTCTTTTTCAGCCCAAGTATGAGGCGCATGGTCGGTTGCAATTACATCCAACCGGTCATCCAGCAAAGCTTTCCATAATGCTTCTTTATTGTTCGGGGTTTTTATGGCAGGATTACATTTTATTTTATTACCCAGTAATGCATAATCATCACTGGTAAAATGCAAATGATGAACACATACTTCAGCAGTAATGCGTTTATCCTTTAACGGAAACATGTTGGTGAAAAGCTGTAATTCTTTTTCTGTACTGATATGCAGAATATGGAGCCTTGTATTGTATTTCTTTGCGATCTGGATGGCATATAAAGATGATTCATAGCAGGCTTCATCATTCCTGATAATGGGATGGTCAGCAGCTGTTAGCTCTCTTCCAGTTGCTTTTATTTTTTGCAGATTTTGTTTAATGATGGATTCATCTTCACAATGTGTAGCAATCAACACTTCACTTTCCCGGAAAATTTTATCCAACGTATTGGGATTATCCACCAGCATATTGCCAGTGCTGCTACCCATAAATATTTTTATACCACAAACATCTTTTCTTTTATCGTTGGTTTTTAAAACCTCCTCCGCATTATCATTTCCTGTACCCATAAAGAATGAGTAATTGCCTAATGATGTTTTAGCTGCAATTGCATATTTATCTTCCAGCAAATCCTGTGTTAGGGCATTAGGAATGGTATTGGGCATTTCCATAAAACTGGTAACACCACCTGCCACTGCTGCCTTTGCTTCCGTATAGATAGTGGCTTTTTGGGTAAGTCCCGGCTCCCGGAAATGCACCTGGTCGTCAATACAACCGGGAAAAAGGTATTTCCCTTCGCCATTGATCTCTATGAAACCGGCATTAATCCCATTGATCTGCGAATCAATTTTTTCAATCCGCCCATCGCTTATTAACACATCTGCGGCTATAATGCGGCCTTCGTTGACAATCCGTATATTCTTTATCAGATAATTTTGCATATTTTGTCGGCTGAATCTAACTATGAAGTATGCAATTTAAAAAAACCCTTGTAAGACTGCTCGTAATTCTTTTGCCGCTTGCAAGTGCTGCCCAATCTACCTACCTGCCGCAAGGCGATAAAGCCCATATATTATTGGAAAGGCTGGAAATAAAGGCCCGTTCCGACTCCTTTTTCAATTTTTCCAAAACCAAACCGTTTACCCGCAAACATGCGGTGGCGGCGGTAAAAAATTACGGATTAAAAAATAGCGGCAATTTATCTAAAGTAGATGCATACAATATCGATCGTTTATACCTCAATAATCTTGAATACCTGTCCGACGCCGACAGAGCAAAATATATTTCTAAAAAACCCATCCTAAAAAACTTCTATAAAACACCGGCTAATTTATATGAAGTGCATGTAAAAGATTTTGACCTGGTAGTTAACCCTGTTTTTCAATATACACTCTCCAAAGAATCAAATAGTGATGAAAATCTTTTCCTCAATACAAGAGGTGTTTCCGTTCGGGGACGTATTGCCAACAAGATCGGTTTCTTCTCTTACATTACCGATAACCAGGAAAGAGACCCGGCTTATGTGCGCCAATGGGTGAGTGATAGGAAAGCAGTGCCCGGGCAGGGATTATACAAAGCATTTAAAGGTCTTGGCTATGATTATTTTGATGCCCGTGGTTATTTCACCTTCAACATTACTAAATACATTGATGTAGCTTTTGGATACGATAAAAATTTTATTGGAAACGGACATCGTAGTTTGTTGCTGAGTGATTTTGGTAACAATAATCTGTTCTTAAAACTCAATACCAGGATCTGGAAGTTCAATTACCAGAATCTTTTCATGGAATTGCATTCCACCACACCACCATCTGCTACGCAATTAATACCTAAGAAATATGCAGCCATGCATCACTTAGATATTAATGTTACCAAGTGGCTGAACATCGGTTTGTTTGAAGGGGTAACATTTGGCCGCAAGGACCGGTTTGATTTTGGCTATCTTAACCCTATTATTTTCTATCGTTCGGTGGAGCAACAAAACGGAAGTTTTGATAACTCTATTATCGGGCTTGATTTTAAAGCCAATTTGCCAAAGCGTATACAGGTGTATGGCCAATTAATGCTGGATGAGTTTTTACTATCAGAAATAAAAGCCAATCGTGGTTGGTGGGCCAACAAATGGGGCATTCAGCTAGGTGCTAAATATATTGATGCATTCGGAATAAAGAATCTTGATTTGCAGGCGGAGCATAACAGGGTTCGTCCGTTTGCTTATTCTCATTATGATTCTGTTGCCAACTACACTCATTATAATCAACCATTGGCGCATCCGTTAATGGCCAACTTTAGTGAGTTTATTGGTATTGCCCGTTATCAGCCAGCACCAAAATGGTTAGCGGTTGCTAAATTAATTTACTATCAGCAGGGCAGAGATAGCAGCAACCAAAGTTTCGGTTCCAATATTTTCTTGCCAAATGGACCTCCTTACAGAGTAGGAGATTATGGATATGATATTGGCAGCGGTTGGAAAACAAATGTGTTTCTTGCCAATTTTCTTTTATCGTATGAGCTGAGGGAAAATCTTTTTATAGAGCTAAATGCAGTAGCAAGGAGACAAAAAACAACAACGCCACCGCTGACGAATATCAATTCTACGATCATCAGTTTTGGTGTTCGCTGGAATATGCATAGAAGAGATTTTGATTTTTAAAGCCTCCCTGCCCTCCGAAGGAGGGTTCTTGTTGCCCAATAATTTGAAAATTCGTAATTGAATTTGATAAGACTAAGAAATATGTTTCTGGTATAGATAAATAGGAATAAAAGTTCTTATTATTTTTTCAATTGAAAATGATTTACGATTGCGGGGCAAGGCTTTCGTCCATATACAAGATCTCCCATTGATGGCCATCAAGGTCAGCAAAACTGTGCTGGTACATCCAGCCATGATCGGCAGGAGTGGTATAGATAGAACCACCTGCTTCAACTGCTTTGGCTACTAACTCATCTACTTTTTCCTTGCTTTCTGCATCAATAGCAATTAATACTTCAGTAGTTTTTGTGGCATCGGCAATTGGTTTTTTGGTAAATGTTTGAAACATCGGCTCGGTAAGCAACATTGCATAAATACTGCCATCATTAATTACAAGACAAGCCGCTTTTTCATCCGTAAACTGCAGGTTGAATGAAAAACCTAAATGTGTAAAGAAGTCCATTGTCTTTTTTAAATCTTTTACGGGCAGGTTTACAAATATTTTGCTTGGCATAATTTTATTTTTAAGTGTCCTGAATTATTTTTTAAAAGATAGGTAGTTTGATTTTAAAACGCTGCGCAGAATAGGTATTGTTGCTTTTCCCATACCATGTAATTTTAAGATATCCGCTTCCGTTTTTTTAGCAAGCTGCGCAGGTGTTTTTATTCCCTCATTCTCCAATGCTCTTCTTGCCGGGGCAGCTAATAGGGATAAGAAACCATCCATTGGCTTTTTTGCCGCTTCGCAAACAGGACAGGTTGGGCAATCGCTACTTTTATAAAATACATGACCATCGACGCAAACTTTCCTGTTTTTAGTAGCCCTTTTTTTAGTTGCCATCATATGCTTTTTGCAGATCCGCAATAATTATTTTTTTCATTTTAAGCATGGCTTGCATTGCCCTGTTTGCTTTTTCTTTGTCGGCACTTCCCATCAGCTCACCCAATTTTGCAGGAATAATTTGCCAGGACACTCCAAACTTATCTTTCACCCAGCCGCACATACTTTCTTGGCCGCCATCTTCTGTCAAGTTGTTCCAATAAAAATCTACTTCTTCCTGGTCTTTACATTCTACTACAAAAGAAATGGCCTCATTGAAACCAAACTCATGACTGCCCGGCCCATCCATGGCCATAAAAACTTTATTATCCAATATGAACTGTGCATGTTTTACATTTCCGGCAGCTTGTTCTTCTCCCTCACCATATAATAAGATGCCAGTGATAGAAGAAGCTGGAAATAATGCAGTATAAAACTTCACCGCTTCTTCTGCTTTGCCATATTTATCCCCGGTAAATAAAAAGGAAGGAGTTATTTTTTGATTTACATCGCTGTAGTTTCCTTTCATTAGTTGCCATGCGAGACCAAATTTATCTTCGAGAAAACCATATCGTTCACTCCAATCATATCTATCAAGTGGCATCATTACTTTACCTTTTTCAGCAAGATGTTTCCATAGCTCATTGATCTCTTCATCAGACTCACAAACCACAAAAAAGGAAATGGAAGGATTAGGTGTGAACATTGGACCACCATTCAACCCCATAAATTTTTGCCCACCAATTTCAAAATTTACTACCAATGAAGTATCGGCAGTGATGGTGGAATTTGGAAAAAGGGAACAATAGAATTCTGCAGCGGCTTTTGCATTGCCATCATACCAAATACATGGGTGAATTTTGTTTTTCATTTTCAGGTATTTAAAAATGTCAGATCGATTCGGTGTGTTTTTTGAAATTATTGAGTATCGCCTGCCAGCCATCTCTTTGCATATCTAAGGAGTTCTGATTCTCGGCGTCAAATGTTTCAGTTACTATTGTTTTGCCATTGTTCTCTTCAAACAGAATGGTAGCCTTTCTTCCATCTGCCATTGTATAGCTCATGGATCTATTGGTTGTTACTTCCGTGTATTCACCACCAAAATCAAAACTGAAGCTGCCATCTTTAGCGGCCATGGTAGTTTTAAATGTGCCGCCAACTCTCACATCATTATCGGCATAGGGAGCATGCCAATCATCTGATGCCTGGCACCATTGAGTAATATGCGCTGGTGATGTCCAGCTATTCCATACTTTTTCAACTGGGGCATTAATTGCTGCTGTAATGGTAATAGGTACTCGGGTTGTTCCTTCTGCAAGCTCTTTTACATTTTTAAGAGCGGTTGGCCACATATTCTCAAACATTTCTTTGTATTCATCAGCTATGTCCAAATCAACAGTAAGAGTACTTACTCCATTGTCTTCCTGTAAATTATAATTTTCCATAGAGCCATTCCATACTTTCACCTTTTCGCTGGTAGTATCTTCTACACCGTCCATTATTTCGCCCAGGTGTTTGAACGACATGTATTCGTTTGGTTTGTTTGCAGCCACCATACTTACCATGCCATTTCCACTCTGGTCAACAAACAATACTTTGCTTCCTTTCTGCAAAGGCAGTTGTCCATTTGCGGTAAGCATCAAGGTTCCATAATATTTCCCACACTTTTTCTTTGGGGGCATTGATCGTTGTAGAGAATATAATCTTTTGCATATGAGGTTGTTTTTAAAATTATTTTTTATCAATCAATTTTACAGATTTTTGAATTATTCTTATTAGTTCCTTCTTGTTTGTTGTAATTGACTTTGAACCTTCTAAATAAAGAAGACGGCGATCTTTATAATTACCTTCCAACAATGGAGATTTTATTTTAACTATTGAGGGATGATGAAAAACTAATAATATCTTTCCATTTTTATAGGGACCAAATGTTACAATATCTTCTTGGTAGTAATAACTCGGAGCATTCCACTTTATTCTTTCATTTAATTTAGGGGATGCAGCTTTTATTATTTTTCGAACGGCTTCAATTTCTTTTTTTGTAACCGCATCTAATTTCTCTATCCAGGCTTTAACCAGCTGTTCATCGGCAGGCTTGGTTATTTTGATAGATTTTTTTGGAACAGGTTTTTTTAGTGCCGCTTTTTCTTTATTTTTTTCAATCCTGTATTTTACGATCTGGGTAATTAACGCTGCGGGTAAAGGTTTATCGAGTACAAATTTTACCGTGCCTTTGGAACCTTCATATTTTGATAATTCTTTTTTAAATGCCTCAATTCCGTTTGGTGCAGGATAAAATCCAATATGACTTTTAAAGCCACCAAAGTGAACAAGATTTCCATCCTGCACAAAAGTGGGAATGCCATAGCTGATGGTCTCCGTAGCTTTTGGTGCCGCTTTTTTTATAATGCCCCTCATTTTTTGTAGCAATGCCTGCACATCTTTTGGAAAACTTGCTATGTATTCATCTATTGTTTTTATAGAAGTGTTCATATTTGTTGGCATATCGTTATTATTAAGGTGAATAAAATAGTTACTTCTCCAAAATGGCTTTTAAGGTTTCCAATTAACGGCAAAAGGCAAAAGAAAATTTATTGGCTGTCCTTTAAAGCTATTCTATTTTTTATTTTTATCGAAATGCAGCAGCCAGTGATTTCCGAATTTGTCGGTCAAACCTCCAAACAAAGCTCCCCAGAAACTAATTTCCAATGGATGGGTGGATTCTCCATCTTCCGAAAGCGTTGCATAAAAAAGCTGCGTTTCTTTTTCACTGTTGCAATCTAACATCAGCGAAACAGCATTTCCTTTTATTAACCCGTTGTTGCCTACCATATCGGAACCCATAAGAATTAGTTTATCGTTAGTGAGGGTAGCATGTAGAATACTATCCTTCATTTGTGCAGGCATTTTATCAGCCAGTGGTGATTCACCAATCGTCTGTAATTCTAATTCGCCACCCAGGCAGTTTTTATAAAATGTCATTGCTTCTTTGCAATTACCATTAAATGTTAGGTATGAATGAATATGCGCCATTTGTAGTTTCCCTCGTTTTCGAAAATTGAAATCTGTAATTTACTTACCTCACAAAGATGTTCTGAATAACTGATTAACAAGGGTGGCGTATATGACATATTAACGGGTTGATTGCGACAACAAGTTTTCCTACATTTGTTGTATGAAACGAGTATCCATTTTAGTTCCTGAGTCATCCGTAGTGCAGGCCATAGCAGATCCGCAATATCTTTTTAGTGCGGTAAACCAGTTCTTACTTTCCGCTGGTAAAGCACCTTTGTTTGATGTGGAATTGGTAGGCGTAAAGAAAGAAGTGCAATTAAATAATGGTTCTTATTCAGTGCATACAGACAGGCAGTTGAAAGAAGTAAAGAAAACGGATTTGATCATTATTCCTGCACTGTTTGGAGATATGAGTACTGCAATAGAAAAAAACAAAGTATTAATACCGTGGATACAGCAACAGTATAATAATGGGGCAGAAGTAGCTTCACTTTGTGTAGGTGCTTTTCTATTGGCATCAACCGGGTTGTTAAATGGAAAAAGCTGTTCTACGCATTGGGGGTTTCAAAATGAATTTCGGGGAATGTTTCCAGAAGTAGATTTGGTAGATGGAAGCATTGTTACAGAAGAAAAAAGAATTTATTCAAGCGGCGGCGCTAATTCTTACTGGAATTTATTATTGCACCTGGTAGAAAAATACACCAATCGCCAAACGGCTATACTTGCTTCTAAATATTTTGCTATTGATATTGACCGTGATAGTCAGGCCGCCTTTGCGATGTTTAAAGGACAGAAAGATCACAACGATAAGGAGATAAAAAAGGTGCAAGAGTATATTGAAAAGAATTTTCAGGAGAAAATTACGATAGATGAATTGGCCAAACATGCATCCATCAGTCGCAGAACATTTGAACGTCGGTTTCGGTTAGCTACTAATAACTCGGTGCTGGAATATATACAGCGTATAAAAATAGAAGCGGCAAAGCGGCAATTTGAAAACAGCCGGAGAAATATTAATGAAGTGATGTATGATGTGGGTTATACAGATACCAAAGCTTTTAGAGATTTGTTTAAAAAGATTACCGGGTTAACGCCGGTTGAATACCGCAATAAGTATAATAAGCAGGCTGCGGCAACAATGTAATAACTTTTACATGCCGAAGGAGGCCGTCTTCTTTTGGCCGATGGAGGATGTAAGCCACAAATTGAGAGAGGGATGTATTTTTGTGATTGCCAAAGCGATGTTAGGCGTTCGTTGTTGCTCAATTATATTTTCCCGTTATATTTCGGGTCAAAATCTACCATCCATTCAATTCCATATTTGTCTCTAAACATACCAAAGTACGAACCCCAGGGGCTGTCAGCAATTGGCATTTCAATTTGTCCACCTGCAGAAAGTCCGTTAAATAATTTGTCGGCTTCTTCTTTGCTTTCTGCGCTGATTGAAATTTTACTTCTGTGTTCATTTTCATTTGTTTTTCCCAAAATTTCAGGAACGTCATTAGCCATTAAAATGTTTTTGCCAATAGGTAATGCTATGTGCATTATTTTATTGGCTTCATTTTCTGCTACTGGAAATTCAGGGCTTGCAAGGTCTTTGAAACGCATAATTTTTGCAAACTCTCCGCCAAATATGGATTTGTAAAAGGTAAATGCTTCCTCGGCATTTCCGTTGAAGTTAATGTGAGGATTTATAAGTGCCATGAGTTTTTATTTTTTGTGATATCCAAATGTACCGCTTAAACGCAAAATCAATAAGGTATGAAAGCGTCAAAAAAGAGGGTGTTTACGTCAAATGGCTACGTAGCAGTGTAACTCTAAAGTGAGTAACTTGCGGTTAACGAACAAGGCTTTATGCAGGTTGGGAATTAGCATTCCGTCTGCCCGGGCCGCTGCTGATTGAAAATATTTTGATTAAGTTAAAACTAATGCTCAACAATGTTTGTCCAGCCCGAACCAAAGCTTGGATTTGCAATTTGCTGAAGCTTTGGTTGTCAAGCTCAACTTGCATAAAAGCCCATGTTAGCGGCAGATTTATCTTATTTTTTTATTCAAAAATTCAATTGATTTTTCAAGTACAGGATCTTTGCCATTCAGATAATCAAACATTGTTATTTCTATTTGTATATCTGGAATAATACCTGTGCCTACAAATTCTCTTCCATCAGGATATGTATCTTGCTTGGTGCAAACTCTTGCCTTCCCACCGCCAGGTAAAATGAAATGATAAGGCTGCCCCGTACTACCATATGTGGGACTGCCAATTTTAGTGAAATGAGGCTGATTGTCAGCATATATTAAAAAGTCTTCAGCCGCAGATGCAGTATTATGACCGATTAACACAACAGTTGGTATAACAATTCTTTTTTCTTTTGTTTTTAATTCTCTTATCGAAGTTGGGAAGTCATAATAGTATTCTCCAATATAATTTAAATATGCTTTTTTGTATTCTTCATGAATTAAAGTGTCTTGAGGTTTTGTCATTTCTCCCCATGCCTTATAAGTAGAAATATGATTTCTTGTTCTGCTTTTAATTCCTGACACTTCTTTGTTTGGAATGAGGTATTTAAGAATTTCTAACCCGTAGTCACCATTACCACCACCATTTTTTCTAAGGTCGATTATTAAAGCTTTTGCCTTATAAAGTTCAGGAAGTTTTGTAATAAACAGGGAGTCTATTGCCTGGTCTTGAAATGAATTTAAAGCAAGATATGCTACCTGATTTTTTAGCCACTTAAATTCAATTAAACTATTGGAATTATCTATAATTGGAAATACTTCTGTTTCAGAACATTTGGAATGTTTAACTACTAATTCGATAATTTCGCCTTTTGGTTTTTTAATTTTTAATTTATATTGCTCACCCTCAAATCCTTGAAGCATCATGATTGTTGCCTCATCTTCAAGGCCGTGTCTTGTAGATGACGAAATATAAGGAGAAACAAATTGGGCTATATATTCTTTTGTTGGTAGACCATTTACTGAGATAATTTCACTTCCCGGAGGAATGATATTTTTCTTTGACGTATTAATATGAGTGATTATGGCTCTATGTTCAATATTTTCTATGAAAATTCTGTATTCACCGAAGTCTGTTCTCATTAACTTGGATTGTATCTTGTTTGGAAAATCAATATTAGTATGCCCGTCTTTAAGAGTGGCACAGAATTGTTTAAGTAATCTATAATATTCATAGTCATTCTCTGTTTTTTGCACCTGAGGAATAAGAGAGAGATATGTGCTGTCCCATTTTTCTTTATTTACTTTATTCAGATAAACAAAATTGTAATTTACTTCCTGCCAAAATTTTGAAAGACCATAAACTTTTTCAGCAGAAGTCAATCCACTTGAAATTTGTCCAAGGGCATTAACAATGCAAAATAAAAGGATAGGCAAAATGAATTTTTTCATAATTCTGTCACGTTTTTTTGAATTGCCGCTTACGAACAGGGCTTGCCGAAGTGGGGGAAATAGAATTCCGTCCGCCCGGCTAACTGAAGCTAAATTTATAAATAAAAGTTGATGATATGCACATAGCTAAATTAATAACGTCAAGCTGGATATGAAGCCAAATTGAAAAAAAAAAGTTGAAACACGGCTTCCGTCCGCCCCCATTTTGGCAAATCCAATGTTGTAGGTATACCCTTTGTCAGAGTGTGTCCATTGAATGAATGTTACAATAATTTAGAGGGTATAAAAATTGAAACATTATTTTTATTCAGGCTCTATTTTTTCCCTATTTTTCTTGATATAATTTTTTCTATCTCTACTGCAAAAAACACCAATGAAGAAGCTGCACCTACTAAAAGAAATTCATTCAGCGTTAATGCTTCTGTGTTAAAAATGGGTTGCAGAAATGGAATATAGGTGATGGCAAATTGCAGCAACAAGGCTAACACAACAGCACCTATAAGCGGCTTGTTGGAACATATTCCTATACTAAATAATGATTGATTTTCGGAACGAATAGCCATAACATGACCCAGTTGGCTCAGGCATAAAACATTAAAAACAATGGTTTGCCAATGCAACCCGTGGTTAATAGCCCATCCCTGCAGCGACAAGGCAATACCTGCCATAAACATACCCACCCATATCATGTGCAATCCCCTGCCATTGGCAAACACACTTTGCTGAGGTGGACGGGGTGGTCTGCTCATAATATCTTTTTCTGCTTTTTCATAAGATAATGCAATGGCAGGTAAACCATCTGAAACTAAGTTTATCCACAAAATATGTATGGGTAAAAGAGCAACAGGTAAACCAATGATGGGGCCGAGTAATAAGGTCCATAACTCGCCAGAGTTGGTGGTCATCATGTATTTGATAAACTTCAGGATGTTATCATAAATTCTTCTTCCTTCCTTTACTGCTTTTACAATGGTGGAGAAATTATCATCCAGTAAAATCATGTGTGCTGCTTCTTTAGAAACATCTGTTCCCGTTATTCCCATTGCAATACCAATGTTTGCCCTTTTTAAGGAGGGGGCATCGTTTACACCATCCCCGGTCATAGCTACATAATGACCTTTCTGTTGCAGTGTTTTTACAATTTTCAATTTTTGTTCAGGGGATACACGGGCATATACTTTTATCTTTTCTACTTTGATTAAGAAGCTATCATCATCTAATGTAGCCAGTTCCTGTCCGGTAATCACCAGATCTTTTTCGCTGTTTAAAATTCCAATACGCTGTGCAATAGCCTTTGCTGTAAGCGGATGATCGCCGGTTATCATAACCGGTACAATGCCTGCTGTTTTGCATTGTACCACTGCTGCAGTAACTTCCTCTCTTGGAGGGTCTATAATACTAGTTAATCCTAAAAACTGCAAACTGGATTCATGAAATGCACTATCAGGGGTTGCAGGCATTGTATCCCAATACCGGAAACCAAAACCCAGTACCCGATGACCTTTAGCCGCCATTACATCTACTTGCTTTTGCAGTAAAGGCACATCAACATCTGCACATCGTAGCAGTAAAATATCAGGAGCACCTTTGGTAAAGGAAATGATTTTATTTTCATGCTCATGAAAAGTCGTCATCAGTTTCCTGTCAGAATCAAAAGCAATTTCTCCTACCCGTTTCCATGCACCGTGTTGAATATTTTGTTCTCTTGCCACTTCCATCAAAGCAATTTCCGTACTGTCACCTTTTAAATTTTTCTCATTGTCTTCAACAGCATCATTGTTTAAAGCAATTGCATGTAGCAATAAAACGACGGATTCATCTTCCTTAATAGTTGATATCTGATTTCTTTCATAGAGCTGTCCGTTTACAAACAGCTCTTCCACATGCATTTTATTTTTGGTTAAAGTGCCTGTTTTATCTGTGCAGATATATGTTACAGAGCCTAACGTTTCTACTGCCGGTAATTTTCGGATAAGACTGTTGAATTTTATCATCCTCCTTGCAGCCAATGCCAGGGAAATAGTGATGACGGCAGGTAATGCTTCCGGAATTGCTGCAACTGCCAATGAAATACTGGTGAGTACCATCTTGGTAATATCCTCACCCCTTAACCAACCGGCAATAAAAAACAAAATGCATAGAAACAGCACCATTACAGAAAGTTTTTTTCCAAATGATGCCATGCGTTGTTGCAATGGTGTAAGCGTTTCATCTTCCTGCAACATTTTGGCAATACGTCCTAACTCTGTTTGCATTCCTGTAGCAATTACTACGCCTGTACCCCTGCCATAAGTTACAAACGTACCTTTAAAAGCCATATTCTTTTTATCTCCAATTGACAAATCATCTGTTTCCAGAGGATCAATAATTTTATCTACTGCATGCGATTCACCGGTTAATGCGGCTTCTTCAATTTTTAAATTTTTTGATTCAATAATCCGTAAATCTGCCGGAACAGCATTACCTGCTTCTAACATTACAACATCGCCTGGCACCAATGCTCTAGCAGCTAGGTCTGTAACATTTCCATCACGCAGCACTCTTGCTTGTGTAAGTGCCATTTGTTTTAAAGCCTGCATTGCTTTTTCAGCACGGTATTCCTGAAAGAAACCAAGGAAGGCATTTAGTAAAACGATGATGAGAATAACAATACCATCAGTAAAGTCGCCAACGATTCCTGCTATGACAGCGGCGGCCAGCAAAATTAAGATCATCACATCTTTAAACTGTGCCAACAGCATTAGTCCTATGCTTTTCTTTTTTGCTTCCTGCAATTCATTTGGGCCAACCTGCAGTAACTTTTCTTCAGCTGTAGTTGTACTTAAACCTTGCTGGTTAGTTCCCAGCAATTGAAATGTGTCAGGTATGCTTATTCTGTGCCAGTTCATATCGTTTATCTTATTTTTTTATGAATAAGTATAGGATTAATGTGAGATGTAATATTATTATGCTGTTAAAATTACTACCCATTCTACTCTATGTTTTTTGAGATAAACTCTAATCGTTGGCCTTTGAAGTATTCATTAAACTGTCCATTGTCATATACCATATTGCCGTTTACAATAGTGTGTGTTATTTTCGTTTGAAAATTTGTCTTTTCCAATGGCGACCAGCCACACTTGTATACTAAATTTTGCTTTGTTACTGTCCAAGGCGAGTTTAAGTCAACAACGGTTAAATCTGCAAAGTATCCTTCCCGTATAAATCCCCTTTTTTTAATTCTATAAAGTATTGCAACATTATGGCACATTTTTTCTGCAATCTTTTCTAAAGAAATAAGTCCTTGCTTATAAAACTCAAGCATGACGTTCAATGAATGTTGTACCATGGGTGCTCCGGAAGGTGACTGAAAATAAGATTTTTGTTTTTCTTCTAATGTATGTGGTGCATGGTCAGTGGTAACTATATCGATCCTATCATCTAATAATGCTTTTAAAAGACCCTGCTTATCTTGCTCTGTTTTTATTGCCGGATTCCATTTAATTAAATTCCCTAATCGCTTATAGTCTTTATCTGAAAACCAAAGGTGTTGAACAGATACTTCTGCTGTGATGTTTTTTATATGTAAAGGGATGTCATTTCTAAACAGATGTGTTTCTGCCTCTGTTGTTAAATGCAAAAAATGAAGCCTCACATTGTATTTGTTAGCTAATTCAATAGCTTGTTTTGTTGCCTCCAAGCAGGCTTTTTCGCTACGAATGAGTGGATGACATTCAATAGGAACGTTTTCTCCATATTTAGAACGGTAAACATTTTCATTCGACTCCACTATCTGTTCTTTTTCTGAATGAATGGCAATGATTGATTTGCACCTGGAAAAAAGCTTCTCCATTGTTTCCGGATTGTCGGAAAGCAGATTACCTTTCTTTGTAAAATAAAGACCATCATCCGTAATGCCTAAGAAATTTGATGTGTTGAGTTTGATAACTTCATCAATATTATCGCTATTAACGCCTAGGAAGAATCCGAAATTTGCTAAAGATTTTTCAGATGCTATTTTGTATTTCTCATTAAGAATTTCAATGGTCAAAACATTAGGAACTGTGTTGGGCATATCAATAAAACTGGTAACCCCACCAGCTACTGCCGCTTTACTTTCTGTATATAGGTCTCCTTTATGCGTTAATCCCGGCTCTCGAAAATGAACTTGTGCGTCAATAATTCCTGGAAATAAGTGTTTGCCTGTTCCATCAATAACTTTTGTTTTGGTATCAGTATTACTATATCCGATTTTTTGAATAACCCCCTTATCAATTAACAAGTCAGTTGTAGTTATTTGACCTTCATTTACTATGCTTATATTTTGTAGTAGGATAGGTAGTTGCATAAGGGGCATTTTACATTCTCATACTACTATTATAAAATTTGCAGGAAGCATTTATCTAAACAGAAGGCTGACGAAGGTAATTCATCAGCCCTAATGAGTCCGGCGCCTAAATCAAATCAGGTGCCGACCTTAATCTGCTTCGGTTTTTCAATTTCTTATCTGACCGCTTATCAATTCTTTTCGATTATTGTGTCTTCAAAAAAAGTTACTTTCCCTGTAGTAATATCGTGTGTGCCGCCCACTATTCCAATTTCTCCTTTTTCTATCATTTCTTTCAGTATAGTGCTGCGTTGTATGATAGATTTAACTGTCCGCTTTACATTTATAGTAGCCACTTTTTCTACAAATTCTCCATTGCTTGAATTTCTGTTTTCAGTTGTTGTTAGTTCGTCTTCAACTGCTGGTCTTATTTTGGTTAGCAAAGCCGTTAGGTTGCCCATTTCTATGTGGTCGCAAGCACCTTTAACTGCACCACATTTGGTATGTCCTAAAACAACTATAATTTTTGCGCCGGCCACCATGCAACCAAATTCCATACTGCCCAAAATATCTTCGTTGATAATATTACCTGCAATACGAACACTAAAAACATCTCCTAACCCCTGGTCAAAAATTAATTCTGCAGAAGTTCGGCTGTCTATACAACTGAGGATTACAGCAAAAGGATGTTGACCATCTGAAGTTTCATTTGCTTGTTGTAAAAGATTTCGATTTACTTTAAGATTATTTATAAACCTTTTGTTACCTTCTTTTAGTAAATCTAAAGCCATTGCAGGAGTTATAGCTGCCTGCATTTCTTTTGTTAATGTCTTCATTTTTATTTTTTTTAATTATTGAAAGCAATTTTTTGAATGATATTATTATCATTGGTTTCCTGATACTCGTTTCAAAAGTCTTTTATCATAAAGCCAGTCTCTGAGTTCCAAAAATTAATAAACCAGTTACCCCTATAAAGTGTAGTTAAGTTATTACTTCACTTATATGATTCTTTTTGATCTCATTTTACGGATCAATAAAATTTATCTTTTCAAGAGTAATATTTTTAGTTTTTGCATTTATCTCATAGTTTTTTATAAGTTCTTTTACATCATAAGCAATGGATTTTGATTTGGAACAATCAATAATTACTTTTGAATTAGGAGGTATTTCATCTAAAACCCTCATTACACTTGCCTTGTTAAAAAATGACACTTCTTGTGCAAGTTCTATGTGATGAACTTCTTGCCCGTTTTCTGTTGTTTCAGTTTCTTTTAAATGATGCGAATTGCGGTAGCTATGGCGCAACGTATAGAAGATGCCAAAAAGCAATCCTACTGTTATCCCTTTTAATAGATCGGTTAATAAAATTGCTACAACCGTAGCGGTAAAAGGAATAAACTGTTCCCAGCCTAACTTATACATATCCTTAAAGAGTGCTGGCTTTGCTAATTTGTAACCAACCATTAAAAGAATGGCAGCTAAACTTGCTAAGGGTATCATATTTAATACACTTGCTATAGTGAGTGCACTTATCAACAGAAAGACTCCATGGAGAATGGCAGATAATTTTGTTTTTCCACCAAAAGATATATTTGCTGTACTTCGTACAATAACCTGAGTAATTGGCAAACCGCCTATTAAACCAGAAACTACATTTCCTAACCCCTGTGCTTTTAACTCCCTGTTTGTCGGAGTAATTCTTTTATCGGGGTCCATTTTGTCGGTGGCTTCTACACAAAGTAATGTTTCTAAGCTTGCTACTATTGCCAGCACAATTGCAATTTTCCATACTTCAAAATTTGTGAGTGCTGAAAAATCGGGGAAAGTAAATTGTCCGAAGAAATCCGCAATCGAAAGTGGTACGGGTACTGCAACTACTTGCTTGGCATTTAAACTAAAATCAAGAACACCGTTTTGGTATAAGTTAAACATTAAAATACCAAAAGCTACAACCACCAGTGGTCCGTTAATGATACTGAAGATTTTATTCTTTTTGCTTAATACTTTATCCCAAAATATAAGAATTGCTAAGGAAATTCCACCAATGAGAACCGCACCCGGTGTTACAAAATCAAAAGCCTTTAAAATTTCAGAAAAAGTATTTTCTCCGTCGGCCTGGAAAAATTTAGTATCTCCAAATGCGTCTTTATCCCAGCCCAAGGCGTGGGGTATTTGTTTTAAAATTATCAATAAACCGATACCTGTAAGCATTCCTTTTATTACGGAAGATGGAAAAAAGTAGGCTATGAAGCCTGCTTTTGCAAACCCTAAAATCAATTGAAACACACCTGCTAAAACAACAGCCGTTAAAAAAGCAGTCCAGGATCCGCCAAGCGAAGCAATAGAGGTTAATACAATTACTGCTAATCCTGCAGCGGGACCACTTACCCCTAATGGTGAACCACTTGCAACACCAACTACAATACCACCTACAATACCTGCAATAATACCTGCAAACAATGGAGCTCCTGATGCTAATGCAATACCAAGGCATAGAGGAACCGCAACAAAAAAAACGACTATACTGGCGGGTAAATCGTTCTTTATGTTTTTGAATAAGTTTATTTGGCTCATAAATTTAGATTGTTGGACGAAGATAGGGGTAATTTTATAAAAGATAGCATTGCTATCATAAATAATTGTAAACTAATTATCCCTAGCTTTGTTCTTTTTTATGAAAATTCACTTGAATTCAAACGGAAATGAAATTGCAGATACAAATAAAAATGAATGAGGATTTATTTATCCGAAATCCAGAACATACTGAGTTGGGCAGAAACATCATTAAGCACAGTATTCAATTAATTGCTCACACTGGTTTTGAGGCTTTTACTTTTAAGAAGTTGGCAGAAGATATCGGGACAACAGAAGCGGGAATTTACCGCTACTTTGAAAATAAGCACAGGGTACTTATATACATTATATCTTGGTATTGGGGCTGGCTTGAATACCAAATAAGTTTTGTAACCAATAATGTCTCTGACCCTGTTATAAAGCTAAAAAAAGTAATAAAGCTATTGGCAACAACAGTTGAAGATGATACCAAGACAAATTATGTAAATGAAAATTTACTACATCAAATTATAATTTCTGAAGGTTCAAAAGCATATTTAACCAAGCAGGTTGGAGAAGATAATAAGCACCAGTTTTTTAAGCCTTACAAAGATCTGTGTGCGGTTATCGGAAATATCATTTTAGAATGTAAGCCAAAGTATAAGTATCCCAGGTCCTTGGCTACAACTATTATTGAAATGGCACATTTTCAAAATTTTTTTATGCATAACCTTCCTTCCTTAACGGACTTTGGGAAAAGTAAATCGGAGTCAGAGATAATTTTATTTTTAAATGATTTGGTATTTTCGAGTATAAAGAAGAGTTGATTGTCCATGGAGTATCGTTGATTAATAAAAACCTTTGCAGATAGGAATTTAGACACCTATACACTCTTGCCCACGATATTGCAGTGGCTTTAAGATTAAATCTATCATTTGATAAATTGTCAAATGAATTTACAACATCTAAAAGAAAAACTATCCTTCTAAATGGATGGAAAACACAATCATCCTGGATTGTATCTTATCAAATACATTGGAGAATTTAAGGTTCTCATCCCGGCCATGAATATTGCGCAGGCCATTGCTAATCTTTATTTCGGGAGAAAATATAAAACTAGGAAAGAAAAAATTAAAACCAATTCCAAACTCAGGACCAAAATCGTACTTGCCAATTTTTACCAGTTCATCACCTCTTTTTGACCGGGCATTACTCGCCATATCAATATCGGCTTTAAACCCAGCTAATGTGTACACCCGGAAGTTGCCAATTCTATCACTCTGAAATTTTAATTGAATCGGAAACGACATGATAACCGATTCTACTTTTTTGGTGGCTTCTGTAGCACCATCCAGATCGGGGTATTTTAATTTGTAGTAAATACTTCGTTCAATAAACATCAATTGCGGATTGAAACGAAGTGCAAAACGATTGGATAATCTTGCTGTTGCATGCAAGCCCAATGTTAGACCACCGGAGTTTACCGGTTCTGCTACCAACACACTATCATACTGTAAAAAGCGGGGATGTAATGCTGTTTGAAAACGAGCCAGGTTCACACCGATAGTAATGCCAAAATAATAGGGCTTTACATCATGGTCCATCTTATTTATCTCAATGCCTTCAAACTGTGCCTGCACCAATGATGAAAGCAACAATGTACCCGCTAACAACAAGGAGGCTAGCTTATTCTTTATTCTGGCTTTCTTCCGGAGTAAATACAACATATTCCTAAGCTTAATGAACTGTACTCAGCTTGAGTGTAGCCCACTTTTTTTAAAATGTCAGTAAATAATTGGCGATCCGGAAACGCATTAGCCGACTCACATAAGTATTGGTACGCTTCTTTATTTTGTTTGAACAGCCGGGCCACTTGTGGTGCCACTATTCCCATATACAAATTGTACAAACCTTTTATTGCTTTGCGTTTAGGCTTTGAAAATTCAAGTATCACTAGCTGTCCGCCGGGTTTTACAACCCTTTTCATTTCAGCCAGGCCATTTTCCAGGTTTTCAAAGTTCCGTACTCCAAATGCCACCATCACCGCATCAAACGTATTATCCGCAAAATTTATTGTTTCCGAATCTCCCAGTTGTAAGTGGATTTTATCCACAAGTTGCTCTTTTTCAATCTTTTTTCTGCCTAGTTCCAACATTCCTTCTGAAATATCAATGCCTGTTATCCGTTCAGGTTGCAGCATTTTCCAGGCCAGCAGCGCCATATCGGCTGTGCCCGTAGCCACATCCAATATATGGGCAGGTTTATCTTTTTTAAAACGGCGGATGGCTTTTTTGCGCCATCCAATATCAGTTCTGGCCGATAGAAAGCGGTTTAATTGGTCATACTTTCCGGCAATTTTATTGAACATATCAGCTACCTGTTCTTTCTTCGTTTTCTCCGAATCTTTAAAGGGTATGATATGGTCGTGTGGTAATATTTCAGACATGGGGTGCAAAGGTAAAGCAAGTTTATAGTTTTGTGTTTGCTGTTTATAGTTTTATAGCAAGTTGTTTACTTTATCTTGCACACATCATGGAAATAGTTTCGGCCCAATACATTATCAGCAGCGCAACGTATAAGCAATGTCCACCGCCTGAAAATGCGGAGTATGCTTTTATTGGTAGAAGTAATGTAGGTAAGTCATCACTTATCAATATGATCACTGGTAAAACCCATTTGGCTAAAACATCAGGTACGCCGGGCAAAACACAATTGATCAATCATTTTGAAATTGTTTCTTCCGGTAAAAAAAAATGGAATATTGTAGATCTTCCAGGGTATGGCTATGCCACCGTATCACAAAAGGCCAGAAATAACTGGGAGAACATGATCGAATCGTACATCCGCAAAAGAGAAAATCTCGTTTGTATTTTTGTATTGATCGATAGCCGCCATGAGCCGCAGGCAATAGATCTGGAGTTCATTAATAAATTAGGGGAGTGGCAAGTGCCTTTTGTATTGGTTTTTACCAAAAAAGATAAAAATAAACCCGGTGCCACCACCCGAAATGTGGAAGCTTTTTTAGCGGCTATGTCCGACAGTTGGGAAGAGCCACCGCCCTATTTTATTACTTCTGCCACAAAAAGAGATGGTAGAAAAGAATTGCTTGACTATATCGGTGGTCTAAATAGTAGTTTTACAAGGCTTTAAAAATGAAAACCCTGTTTTTTATAGGGTTTTTCTCAGATTTATGAACTATTTTGCAGCCTATTATACCTTGTGTTATGAGAAGATTCCTATCCGAAAAAAATATTGTGGTGATGCTTTTTGTGTTGGTTCTCATTACTTTCTCTCTTGCCCAGGAGGATAGTAAGAAGATGGAACGTATGTACACAGGCGCCAATACAATCACTGCCAGCAGTCTGCTGGTACAATTGCCTGTTATCGAAGAAACCTCCTCTACCGACCGCTCAACTATTGTGGCGGAATAAATACCTTACAACTGGTATTTTAATTTTTCAACTTTTTTATAGCTTCGGAAAAAAACATGAAGGCTATACTATTGGGCATCCTATTCTTGTCAGGAACTTTTGTGGTTGGTCAACCTGCAGACTCCTCCTCAACGGAAATTAAAAAAATAAATGGTGATTCGATTGTAACTGCTCTTCAAAAACGAAGAGATAGTTTGGTAGAAGCAATCTACCTGGCAGATAGTAACCTACGCAAACAACAATTCCAGAACAATACGAATTACATTTTACGATTGCAGCAAGAAAACAAGGCAAAGCAAAAAAAGGCAGCGATGATACGGATAGCAATAGGAGTTGGCTTCCTTGCAATTTTGATTTTCGGATTATCCAGGAGACGAAAATATCAAAGCAAAACAAAATAGGGGAGAGGGAGTTACTTGCAGGAAAAAATCCCACATCAGAGTAAGAGAGAATTCGCTGTTTCTAATTCACTACTTTATTGGCGCAGCTGCTGCTTGCAAAAGCTTCAGGTTTGGCTTTAAAGGCAAAGCCCATTCCAAGAATATAACCCATCGCTTCTTTCAATGCATCATTACTTTTAAAGTGTGGATTGGTATTGATGTCTGCATGTACTTCCATATCCACATCGTAAACCGTAAACAGGTTGCAGAGTTCATACGCAATTTCAATGCTTTTGGCTACTTCCGTCAGCATACGTTCCTTAATAGAAAACTGCTGGCGGGTTTTTTCATTATGAATGAACATAAAGCCGCCATGTCCTTCCCGTAGAAAAACAATAACGGTAGCAAATTCTGTTTCCTGTCCTTTTACTTGTGAATCGGTGCCGATACAAACTTTCAACCGAAAGCCTTTGGCTGTTTCCCTTTTGATAGCTGCTTCCATTAAATTTTCTCCAACGCATATAAAAAAAGGTTTTCCTAAGTTACAGGAAAACCTTTTACAAACAATAGGGGTACGGATTAATGTTCTGTTACCAGAACAAAAAAGAGTTATTGGCGAACAAATTTTTCAATCCACTGTTCGGCATCGTTACTAAAACGAATAAAGTACATACCTGCTGCATTCATAGCTGGTGCACTGATACTGTTATAGCCGTTATTGATCTGGCCTTTGCTTACTGTTTTGCCGTTTAAGTCGTAAATAAAATAATTATAAACACCCTGGCTTGTTACTCCTACACTGTTGGTATTAATCATTGTGCTAACCAATTTTGGACGTGGGTCTGAACCTGCAGGACGGATCGTTACCACTTTAGAGTAATAATGTTCTGCATTATCAAATGTTACATGCAAACGGTATTGCGCAGTTGAAGAAAAATTAGGCCTGTAGATATAAGAGCGGTCTGCGTTTGCAGGTTGTGTTACTTGGGTAAAGTTTCTGCCATCCGTTGAAACTTCTAAAATTTGTTCTACTACCTGCTCATCTGCATCAATAAGCCATGTAAGTTGATGACGGTCGCCTACTAATTGACCATTTAGTTCAAGTCTTCTTAATGGAAGTGTTGTATTATCTGTAAAGCTTCCTTGCAATGCATAAGAACCAAGGCTTGCATAGTTTGGCGCATATATATTTCCCCTTCCTTCAACCCTTATATAATAAGTGCCGGGGTTCAGCAAGGTATCTACAACGGAGTTCAATAAAGTACCCGGGTTATAAATACTCAATTGCGTTTGCGAACCATTATATAAAGTAACCTGTAAATCAAGATTTGAACCTGCATTTCCAGTTCCTACATTATATGGAATGGCAGTTAGTTGAAAGCGACCAAAAGCAGGTTGGGTAAAACGAATCAAATCCTGATCGGTATTACGTTCTACTATACCATTTACTGTAAACTGGTTTGCTACAAATGGAACGTTAGCCGCCTGGTTAAAAGTAGCTGTATAATCATCTGTGCGATAAGAGAAGCCATTTGCAGTTGTTAAAACATCTAAATCGCTTTGGTAGTTGGTACAGCCAAAGGAATTAGGTCCATTATTCCAGAGTGTAAGGTTTTGGTAATAGCCAACACCCATGATTGGTGCCCAGCCTATTTCGCCACTACCTGTTCCGTAATTATAATCAGAAATTTTAGTACAGCTGGCATCATAGGTTGATTGGTGATACAAACCAAGTGTGTGCCCGGCCTCATGTGCCGTTGCTTCTGAAATATTCTTTACATTATTATTGAGCAGGTTGGTGAATACAAAACAAGGTGTATCATCGCCCCATACAAATGAACCAACAAAGGCAACACCACCTGCACCGCTTCCATACCAACTGTTGGATGTGGTTAAAACAACTCTCATTCTCCTGTTTGCCAGAGCAGCCAGGTATTTAGTAGAGTCGGTAGTTACATTAACATTGAATGGCCGGTAATCTTCGGCTACCCGGTTAAACACTGTTGTGATTTGTTCATTGTTCAGTGTAGTTGGTGCACAAACAATTGGGCCATTGTAATTCCAGCTAGTGGCATTTACAGTGTGGCCGTCAAAATCTAAAAAGAGTACTGCGGATGCACTTGGGTGGCTGCTATAAATTGGCACCTCAACGCCAGTATCATAAGACCGGATTTTAAAAATGGTTTCATAACAAGGAGGATTTTAGGATTTTCAATAGGTACAAAAAAGGGACACGGATGAAAAACGGGTCAGTTTAAAAACTTAGCCATTGGATAAAGTTTATTCATTAATGAGTTCGTGGTAGTTCTTCTTAACAAGAACAAACTGACCATTTTGATTTTGCAATTCATACAAGTCGCCATGCTGAAAGCTGATAATTCTTCCAACATAAGAAACAACACCTTCCGGACTGGTGGTACGGGAGATAGTAAGTTGTGCTCCATTAAAATTGCTGGAACGAATAACTACACTCTGAATGGTGTTTCCGAATTTGCTTGCAGAGGAAACTACTTCCCCATCAAACTTTAGGTTAGCAGAAAGAGACAGCCCTATACTGCCCTTACGTCCAACATCAGTTTTAACAAGGGTTTCGAGTTCAGCAACATTTACTGGAATTTCTTTCGGCAGGTTGTCGAAAAGCCGGGGTTTGTTGTAGTCTGGTTCTGTTACAGGCGGCTTGTCATTCTTTTGCGCTGATGAACACAGGTACAATAACATAGTACTAATGCATAGTACGGCGGTACGAAGGTTTTTCATTTTAACTTGTTTTAAAGTCAATAGGATATTGTTCAGCAGTTAGGATTTTACAACTGCAGTAATCAGTGGGGTACGGTAATGCAAGATTTGTGAAAATTTTTTAATGCTGCAACAAAAGAGTTGTTGAATCAGTAAAGATTGAGTGCTAGTACCCGGAGTGAATCGTAAAACTTCGAACAGTTGTTTGGTTATCTACGAACTAGTACTGGTTAGTACTTAACATTACAAGTGTACAAGCTTCTAAGGGTTTTATACCTTTTGCAATGGCGAGTTGTGCTAACTCCTCATTTTCCGCCCCTGGGTTAAAGATGATACGCTTAGGGTTTAATGAGAATATATAATCGTAATATTCCTGTTGATGTGCAGGATTTAAATAGAGAGTTATCGTATCAACATTTTCGAAAGGTTGTTTTTCTTTTTCAATAACTACGTCATCTACCTGCGAATATTTTCTGCCAACGGCAACTACGGGGTGTCCGTGTTTACGCAGCCGTTGTATTGCCAGGTGGCTGTAGCGGGAAGGATTGTCGGAGGCGCCAAGCACCAATGTTTTTTTTGTAGTCATTGTGTAAAGCTAAGATGTAATTCTTTTAAAATAGGCGGTATTGTATTCGGGGTACTTCACTTATAATATCTGTCAGTGCATCTTTCAGTACAGGATATTTGAATTGAAAACCAGCTTCTGATATCTTAGTAGGAACCACCCAACGGCTTTTTAGGACTAACTCTGTTTCTGTTCCGATTACTGTAGCCCCAATTTTCAGCATCCATTCAAAAGCAGGTAGCCCTATTTTATAGCCGGTTGCAGTTCTTAATGTTTGCATGAATTCTTTATTACTGACAGGGTTTGGCGAGGAGCAATTATAAGTCCCTTCAATATTTTCATTTTTATTTATCCATTCAATCATTCTGCAAGTGTCTTTAATATGTATCCAGCTATACATTTGCTTGCCACTTCCTTGTTTGCCTCCTAATCCTAGTTTTAGCAGATTAAAATAAGGAATCAATACACCACCAGCACCTAATGTAATTGCCATACGTAATGCTACTTTTCTTGTGCAGGGAGTTTGTTGATTGAAGAATGCATTTTCCCATGCTTTACATACATTAACGGAGAAGCCACTATGAAATTCTCCGGTATATTCATCCTGTGGCCTGTCCTCAGCATGACGATAAATTGTAGCAGAGGAGGCGTTGATCCAGCATGTAGGCGGGGTACTGCATTTTTCTATTGCTTTGCCGATGGCATTTACTGCATCAACCCGGCTATCGAGAATTTCTTTTTTGTTTTGTTCAGTATAACGGCAGTTTACTGATTTGCCTGCAAGATTGATTATTAAATCTGCACCGTTGATCTCATTACTCCACTCTGCTACTTCTTTTCCATCCCATTTTATAAATTTTACATTTTTAAGTGCTGCATCGTTTAGCGAATTATATCGATTTCGGTTATTACTCGCATCCGGGAGCTGACGTGTCAATACGATAATGTTATTTTCTTTACCAAAATGTTTTATCATTTCCTGGCCAATAAAGCCAGTACCGCCTGCTATAACAATTTTACAATGCTTCATAATCAGTGATTTGATTTTAACAATCCTCCTAACTCATTTCTTAGTGCTAAGTGTGCCAGTAGTTTGTTATAGATAGACAGATAATAAATTGCAACCGGAATCGAGGCTACAACAGCAAATCCGCCCAGCACTTGTACATCATCCGCTTTAAACAGTTCCGCCAATGGTACGCACAAGAACAAAGTGGCCATTACAATTCCAGTCCATTTCCAATAAGAGCCTATTTCTTTGCTGAGACCAGCTCCCATAAATGAACTGGTATTGAAGGAAGCACTGAAAAGCTGCCAGCAGCCCATAAAAAATAGCCCGGTAAAAAAGCCATAAATGAAAAGAACCGGTATGGAAAGTAGCATAATAATACCTACTGTAAACTGGAAGTAGTAATCTGCTTTACGAATGAATAACATCTTGAAGTATTTAATTTTTCAGAAAAAAATGAAACTATAGGTTCAAATAAAAGCCGATTACCGGCTTTTACATTATTCTTTTGGCATATTTCGCCATTCTATCCAAGATATAATTGTATAATAAAGTATTACAAATAAAGCCACTATCGCTGCATACATCAATGTGGCTAATCCATACATCGTATATTTATCGTCTTTATCGCCTCTATCTCCCGATCCATCTTGCGCAAAAGCGATAATGAGCATAGCAAAAACAACCAAAGTGCCAATTGAATGTATTTTTCGAAGCAACTTTTTCTTCCAGGCTAAAGGCCCTGCAATAAGATGAATAATTATACTGATTATTTGTATAAAGCCCAGTGCAACAATAAAGCCAAGCGGATTTATAAGATTTGTGTTGTTGATTGCAATTCCTACAATGTTAATAATGATAAGCACTGTTTGCACCAATACATCTATAGTCGTATAAGTTTTCATCTTTACTATTTAAACATTTTCATCAATGAGCTTACAAACCAGCTTTCTTCTGCTTTAATCATTGTGTCTAAAGTTTTATCGGCCTGCTTGCCTAGTTTTTTAATGCTGACTACAGTATCTACAAATGTTTTTATATGCTTATCTCTTTTATCGCCTTCCACGGCTTCCAATTTATCAAGTAATTGAAGCATGGGTTCCAGTTCTCGTTTCTTTCTTTCTTTTACGATCTGTTTTACTACTTTCCATATGTCTTTTTCCGCAGTAAAATATTCTTTACGTTCGCCGGAGAGTAATACTCTTTCTACGAGGCCCCAGTTAATTAGCTCCCTGATGTTCATATTGGTATTACCCCGACTGATGTTGAGTTCTTCCATCATATCATCCTGGGTAAGGGGATCGGGACTGATCAATAGCAAGGCATGTATCTGTGCCATTGTACGATTAATCCCCCAATGGGTACCAAAAGCTCCCCAACTACTAATGAACTGTTGTTTTGCTTCTATAAGTTTCATGGAACAAAGCTACAACGCTGTTTCCGAATTTTCAATAATTATTGAAAATATATTTTTTGCAGGTTTAAGCTGCCAAATATTAGTCAGGAAAATATATATATTATTTTAAAATAGAAACTGTAATCAATAAGTAACTTGCTGTATGAAGAATTTATTCCTGCTGGTATTCCTTATTTTCTCTGTTAATGCCCATTCGCAGTTTAAAAAGTTCCGCTTTGCATTTATTTCCGATACACATATTGGCTCGCCAAATGGATCGGCAGAAGAAGATCTGCGGCGTACCGTTAGAGATATTAATGCAATGGATGATATTGCCTTTGTGGTTTTAACAGGAGATATTACCGAGTTGGGTACGAATGAAGAATTAAAATTGGCAAAACAGATTCTTGATAGTCTTGATGTGCCGTGGCATATCATTCCCGGCAATCATGATACGGGTTGGAGCGAAAGCGGTGGTGTAATGTTTACTACAGTTTTTGGCTATGATAAATTCAGCTTTGAACATAATGGTATTCGTTTTTTGGGGTGTGCTTCCGGTCCTTATGTAAGAATGAGTGATGGGCATGTGCCTAGGGATGCAGTGAACTGGCTGGATGCGGAATTGAAAAAGGTACAACCAGGACAACCTGTTATTTTTTTGAATCATTACCCCATGGATAATGGATTAGATAACTGGTATGAAATAACGGATCGTTTAAAGAATAATAATACATGGGCTGTTTTGTGCGGTCATGGTCATTCAAATAAAGCTATGAATTTTGAAGATATTCCAGGTGTAATGGGTCGTTCTAATTTGAGAGCTAAAGCTGCATTGGGAGGATATAATCTGGTGGATGTGCGGGAAGACTCTCTTGTTTTTTCGGAAAGAAGACCGGGAACGGAAACATTAAAATCATGGACAGCTTTAAAAATTGAAATAAGAAAGTATGATGTAACTACAACAATATAATAAAACAGTTGCGGCATGGACTTATTCTTCGGAAGCTAATATTATATCAACTCCGGCAGTAGCTGATGATAAAGTTTTTGTTGGAAACCAAAATGGAGTGATGACTTGTTTTAATTTAAAAGATGGAAAGGAAGTTTGGAAGTATAAAACAGTGGGAGCTATTTTTTCTTCTCCTGCTGTTTCAAAAGGGTTGGTTGTATTTGGTGCTGGTGATGGATTTGTAAATGCATTGGATGTAAAAAATGGAAAATTAAAATGGCAATACAAAGCTGGAGCAGCTGTGTTGGGCTCACCACTTATAAATGGGGATACTGTTTTTATTGGTGGCAGTGATGACTCATTCGTTGCCTTAAATAATAAAAACGGAAAACTTATCTGGAAGTTTAGTGGGTTAGATGGCCCTGTAGTAAGCACTCCGTTGCTATATGAAGGCAACATAATTTTCGGCGCATGGGATAGAAATCTTTATTCATTAAGTAGTGCAACGGGGGAGTTGTTTTGGAAATGGAACAATGGTTCAACCGTTCGAAATTTTTCGCCGGCATCCTGCATACCCGTCGCAGTTAATGGGGTGGTGTATGTGGTGGCGCCTGACCGTTATATTTCTGCTATTGATGCAACGACAGGTAAAGCTTTATGGAGAAACAATGATGCTACTATCCGGGAGTCAATTGGTATATCAGCCGACGGTAAATGGATATACGGGAAAACGATACAGGATACGATCGTTGCATATAAAAGCAGCCGTGAAAAGCAATCAACTGCCTGGAAAATGCATGCAGGATTTGGCTATGAACATGTACCCTCTATGCTGATCGAAAAAGATAGGTTGGTTTTCTTTGGTACAAAAAGCGGCGTGGTGTATTGCATTGATCCATCAACACAAAAAATAGTGTGGGCACATAAAATCGATAACTCCATGGTGAATACGGTTAGAGTGTTGGATAAAGAAACTCTTGTAGTAACAACGATGGATGGAAAATTAGCTTTATTAAAAGTAGCAAAGTAAACAACTCTATTCTTCCAGAAAGATGGAGGCGGTTTTCGGTGAATTCTTTTTTATTCTTTTACGGGAATAATACTTGTTCAGCAATAGTACTGATGCAACCAATAAAGCGATGCCGCCAATTTGCAGGAATAAAGTTTCATGTTCACCATCAAGTATTTTCATAAAAAAACTAAATACCATAAGGCTTAAACCGGTTGCAAAAAAAAGACCAGTCCAGGAGAATTGCATATCATCATCTTCTTTGAAGTCGTTCATGGTGGATTATTTTGGAGAAAGATATATTGGGAATGCCTGGTGCTAAAATATACAATGATCTTTTTTGGGCATTTAAGCACTTTCACTTTTATTGTTAAGTGATAATACTGATATCTATACAAAGATTCAACACAAGATATTAGAAATAAAAAAAGCCATCCGCTAACTGGCGAATGGCTTTTTATGATTGATGATTTATTTTATCAGAGAAGCATCGTAATAGGATTTTCCAAATACTTCTTGAAAGTTTGTAAAAATGCAGCACCTACTGCGCCATCCACACTACGGTGATCGCAACTCAGGGTTATCTTCATTACATTGCTTACTGCAAAACCTTCTCCTTTCTTCACTACTATCTCTTTTATTCTGCCCACCGCCATTATGCAACTGTCTGGCGGATTAATGATAGCAGTAAATTCATCAATATCCATCATACCAAGATTGGAGATAGTGAAGGTATTACCTGAAAATTCGTTGGGTTGTAATTTTTTATTCTTTGCTTTTCCTGCAAGCTCTTTGCTTTCTGCCGCAATTTGTGGCAATGTTTTTTGATCAG
>LNFM01002309.1_pt1 | contig 40156 bp, 33 predicted proteins | sample 596031 | NCBI WGS metagenome assembly LNFM01 (sample SAMN04254537, study PRJNA301005) | activated carbon metagenome | isolation source: dual media filters at the Ann Arbor, Michigan drinking water treatment plant | place: USA: Ann Arbor | reverse complement strand
AAATCTTATCGATGATTCCGTAGCTTACTGCATCCTCGGCCGACATGAAGTTGTCGCGATCCGTGTCCTTGGCGATGCGCTCCACCGGCTGACCGGTGCGTTCGGCGAGGATCGCATTGAGGCGTTCCCGCAAGTAAAGGATCTCACGCGCCTGAATCTCGATGTCGGCCGCCTGCCCTTGCGAACCGCCCGACGGCTGGTGAATCATGATCCGTGAATTCGGCAGTGCAAAACGCTTGCCCTTGGCTCCAGCCGCCAGAAGGAAGGCGCCCATGCTCGCCGCCATGCCGACGCAGATGGTCGAGATGTCCGGCTTGATGAACTGCATCGTGTCGAAGATGGCCATCCCCGCATACACCGAGCCACCCGGTGAGTTGATGTAAAGCGCGATGTCCTTGTCAGGATTCTCTGACTCGAGAAACAACATCTGCGCCACCACGAGGTTGGCGGTCTGCTCGGTGACCGGGCCAACCAGGAAGATCACCCGGTCGCGCAGCAGGCGCGAATAAATGTCGTACGCGCGCTCGCCGCGTCCGCTCTGCTCGATGACGATCGGCACCATGCCAAGGCCCTGGGGATCAAATCGCTGGTCGGTATTCATAAGTCTCCAATTGAGTACGTCATGGCAAAGCGGCTCACTTGCCGGCATTGCCCATCAACTCGTCGAACGGGACCGCCGCTTCCACCGTACGGGCATGCGACAGGATCCATTCCACAACGTTATCTTCAGTGACGACCGCCTCGATCTCGGACAACCGCTCGCGATTGCCCAGGTACCACTGGATGACCTCGGCGGGTCGTTCATAGCTCTGCGCAATCTCTTCGATCGCCTTGCGGATCTGCTGCTGCTGCGCATTGAGGCCTTCGCTGCGCACCAGTTCGGCAAGCATCAGACCGAGCCGGACGCGGCGCTGCGCCTGCGGCGCGAACACCTCAGCCGGCAACGGAGCTTCCTTGGCATCGATTCCGCGAGACACCAGATCGTTGCGCGCCATATCCATCAATCGCTGCGTATCGGCCTCGACCAGCGACTTCGGCACGTCGAACGCGGCGGTGGTTAGAAGTGCATTCAGCGCACTGTCCTTGGTCCGAGACTTCAGGCGGCCCTTGACCTCGCGCTCAAGATTGGCCTTGATCTCTGCCCGCATCTTGTCGAGGTCGCCGTCGGGAACGCCAAGACCTTTTGCAAACTCGGCATCCAGCGGCGGCAGGACCGGCTGCTCGATCTTCTTGATCGTGACGTCGAAGCTGGCGAGCTTGCCGGCCAGTTCCGTGGCGCGGTAGTCGGCCGGGAAGGTCAGCGGAAAAGTCTTCTTCTCATCGGAGAGCATGCCGCGTACGGCGGTTTCGAACTCCGGCAGCATCCGACCCTCGCCCACGACGAACGGGAAGTCGGTACCAGACCCGCCGTCAAATGGCGTCCCATCGACCGACCCGACGAAATCGAGCGTCACGCGGTCACTGTCGGCCGCCGGCCGGCTGACCGCCTCATAGACGGCGCGCTGCTTGCGCATGATCTCGATCGTGCGATCGACTTCGGCGTCGCCAACTGGACAAATCGCGCGCTGCACCTCGATGCCGGACAGATCGCCCAGGTTGATTTCCGGATACACCTCGAAAGTCGCCGAGAAGCCGAGATCCTTGCTCTCCACCAGGTCGCGCGGCTCGAGCTTCGGCGTACCCGCCACGCGCAGCTTGCTGCTGGAAATCGCATCGTTGAAAGCCGCGCCCACCTTGTCGTTGAGCACCTCGACCTGGATCTGCGCACCGTAAGTGGCCGCCACCATTTTCATCGGTACCTTGCCCTGGCGGAAGCCCGGCATTTTCATGGTGCGCGCCATCTTGTTCAGGCGCGTCGACACTTCTTTCTCGATCTCGGCAGCAGGCACGGTGAGATCAAGGCGGCGCTCAAGGGCGCTCAGTGTTTCGATTGTGGCTTGCATGATTTCCTGCAGGGCTGGCGGCGCGGTCAGCACGCACGCGCAGTGGGTGTCAAAAAAGTAACCTGGGTCTGTGGTGCGAAGGGGGGGACTCGAACCCCCACGCCGGTGAGGGCGTCAGGACCTAAACCTGGTGCGTCTACCAATTTCGCCACCTTCGCGACGCTATCGGAAGCCGCCGTCCAAGCGCCATGGGCAACGCACGGACTCGCACCGAATCGTGCCGCATTCTAATCGAAGCGCTCTTGCCAAAAGCGGGTCGCGGCCCGTGATAGCTTCGCCGCCCATGGGGGTTGATCACTACGAGAATTTTCCGGTCGCGTCGTTGCTGCTGCCGGCAGCGTTGCGACCACCGGTGCAGGCCATCTATCGCTTCGCTCGGCATGCTGACGACATTGCCGACGAGGGTGATGACGACGCGCCGACACGCTTGGCGAAGCTTGCCGCGCTTGGTCGACAGCTCGACGCCATCGAGGCAGGCGCGCCGAACGACTGGCCCCTCCTGGCGCAAGCCGTAGAAGCGCATCGCCTCCCGGTGTCCCTGCTGCGCGACCTGCTATCGGCGTTCTCCCAGGACGTCGAGGTCACGCGATATGACAGCTATGCGAGCCTGCTCGACTACTGTCGCCGATCCGCCAACCCGATCGGCCGTCTGCTGCTCTGCCTGTTCGGTCGCCAGTCGTCCGGGTTGCTCTCACAGTCGGACGCAATCTGCAGCGGCCTGCAACTGGTGAACTTCTGGCAGGACATCGCCATCGACTGGGCCAAGGGTCGCGTCTACCTTCCGCGTGAAGAGCTGGCGCGCTTCGGCGTAGATGAGGCACAGATCGCATCGGGCGCCATGAATGAGCCGTGGTCCAACCTGGTCAGTGCCCAGGTGGAACGCGCCCGCGCGATGTTATTGTCGGGCGCGCCTTTGGGGCCGACGCTGGGTGGCCGCATCGGCTGGGAACTGCGGCTGGTCGTCCAAGGCGGATTGCGCATCGCCGAGAAGATCGACGCCGCGCGCGGCGATGTGTATCGCCACCGTCCGATCCTCGGCAAGGCCGACTGGGCCGTCATGGCCGCCCGCGCCCTGCGCATGTAGCGTTCTGACCCCATGACCGCAGACGAGTACTGCCAGAACAAGGCTGCGGCCAGCGGCTCGAGCTTCTACTACAGCTTCCTGTTCCTGCCGCCGCCGCGGCGCCGGGCGATCACCGCGCTGTATGCCTATTGCCGCGAGGTGGACGACGTCGTCGACGAGGTCACCGACCGCGCCCTCGCCCAGACCAAGCTCCAATGGTGGCGCAACGAGGTCGAGCAGTTGTTCGCCAGCAACCCGCAGCATCCCGTCACGCGCGCCTTGGCGCCGCACCTGGAATCGTTCGGCATCACGCGCGAGCGGATGCTGCTGGTGATCGACGGCATGCAGATGGACCTGCAGCAGAGTCGCTACCTGGACTTTGCGAACTTGCGCCGCTATTGCCACCTGGTGGCAGGGGTGGTCGGAGAAATGTCGGCCGGCATCTTCGGCGCCACCGACGTACGCACCTTTGAATACGCACGCCAACTGGGCCTCGCGCTGCAACTCGTCAACATCATGCGCGACGTCGGCGAGGACGCACGCCGCGGTCGCGTCTACCTCCCACTTGATGACCTGCGGGCCGCGGGCGTGAAGGTGTCAGACATCATCGGCGGCAACTACGTCCCAGGCTTCGAGACCGTGATGAGAAAGCAGGCGGCGCGTGCGCGCGAGGCCTACCGCGCGGCGATGACGGCCTTGCCAGCGGCTGACCGCCGCGCTCAGCGCACCGGTCTCATCATGGGAGCCATCTACCTGACCCTGCTCGATGAAATCGAGCGTGACAGTTTCCGTGTGCTGCACCAGCGAATCGCTCTCACGCCGGTGCGCAAGCTATGGATTGCCTGGCGCACCTGGGTGTTCGGGCCGCCGGCGCGGCTGGCGCGTGGATAAGGTCCGGCGCGTCGCGGTCATCGGCGGCGGCTGGTCCGGGCTGGCGGCAGCACTCGAACTGGCTGAAAGTGGCTGCCGGGTTGAACTGTTCGACGCCGCACCGCAGCTCGGTGGACGCGCCCGTCGGCTGGATATCGTGCTTGGAGATCGCCGCTACCCGCTCGACAACGGTCAGCACCTGCTGATCGGCGCTTATCGAGAGACCCTTGGCTTGATGCGTCGGGTCGGCGTCGACCCGGACACCGCGTTCATTCGCCAACCGTTTGCGCTGCGCTATCCAGACGGGTTCGAGCTGAAGGCAGCGCGCCTACCCGCTCCACTGCACCTCGCTGCGGCCCTGCTGAGTGCGCGCGGGCTGCCCTGGGCTACACGATGGGCGATGGTCCGCGCGGTTGAAGATTGGAAGCGGGCTGACTGGCGCGCGGAGTCGACGCTGTCGGCTGGCTCGCTGGTGGCTGCGCTGCCAGCGGTGCTGATCGAACGGGTGTGGGAGCCGCTGTGTGTCGCGGCCTTGAACGTTCGCCTGCATGAGGCTTCGGCGCAGGTTTTCCTGACGGTGCTGCGCGACAGCCTGGGGGCCGATCGCGCCGCCAGTGACCTGCTGTTGGCGCGCGCGGACCTGTCGTCGCTGCTGCCTGATGCCGCGCATTCAGCACTGCAGGCGCGCGGTGCGCAGGTGCAGCTGCGCGCGCCGATCCAGCGCCTGTATCGGAGCGACGATGGGTGGCGACTGGTCGGTCGGTCGTCTGACACCACGCACGACGCCGTGGTGCTGGCGTTGCCGCCGGATCGCGCCGCCGATCTGCTCGCTTCCGTGCCCGACGCAGAGCGTCTGGTGCCGGCGATCACTCAGTTGCGAGCCATCCAGTTCGCGCCGATTGCCACGGTCTTCTTGCGCTACGTCAGCGGCATCCGCGTGCCCCATGCGGTCAGCGCACTGGTCGAGCACAACGACCGGCAGCATTTCGGCCAATGGGTGTTCGACCGCGGCGCGCTCGATTCCCGCTGCGACGGGGTGATCAGCGTTGTCGTCAGCGGCCGTGGCCCGCATCAGTCGCTGGGCCATCCAGAGCTGGCCGCAGCAGTGGCCGCTCAGCTGATGTCGCTTTTCGCCTTGCCGAAACCGCTTGCCAGCCGCGTGGTCGAGGACAAGCGCGCCACCATCGTGCCTGCACCCGGACTTCAGCGGCCACCGACGCAACTGCCCTGCGATGGCCTGTTCCTCGCCGGCGATGCTGCCGACAGCCCGTATCCGTCGACCATAGAAGGGTCGGTGCGCAGCGGCCTGGCCGCAGCGCGGGCACTCATCGGCTGACGCTGACCCGAGCAGCGCTGACGCAAGCCTATGCCTTCAACTGGTCGATCGCCTTGTCCAGGCGATCGACCGCGATCACCTCCAGCCCCTCGATCGCGTGCTTGGGGGCATTCGCCTTCGGGATGATGGCTTTCGAGAAGCCGAGCTTGGCCGCTTCACGCAAGCGTTCCTGTCCGCGCGGCGCCGGACGCACCTCGCCCGCCAGCCCAACCTCGCCGAACACCACCAGTCCCCGCGGCAGCGGACGGTTGCGCATCGAGCTGAGGATCGCAAGCAGTACGGCCAGATCCGCGGCCGGCTCCTGGATGCGCACGCCACCGACTGCATTGACGAACACGTCCTGGTCGTGGGCTGCCACGCCGGCATGCCGGTGCAAGACGGCCAGCAGCATCGCCAGGCGCTGCTGTTCGAGACCCACGCTCAGTCGGCGGGGGTTCGGCGCGTGCGAGCTGTCGACCAGCGCTTGCACCTCGACCAGCAGCGGCCGCGTCCCTTCCTGCGTAACCAGCACGCAAGAGCCGGCCACCTGGACATCGTGCTGAGACAGAAAAAGCGCGGACGGATTGGCCACGCCCCTCAGACCCCTGTCGGTCATCGCGAACACGCCCAGCTCATTGACTGCGCCGAAGCGGTTCTTGAACGCGCGCACCAGTCGGAACGATGAATGCGTATCGCCTTCGAAATAGAGCACCGTGTCGACCATGTGCTCGAGCACACGCGGTCCGGCCAGGGTGCCCTCCTTGGTCACGTGGCCAACGAACACCACGGTCACGCCCGACTGCTTCGCCAGCCGCGTCAGCTGCGCCGCACACTCGCGCACCTGCGCCACCGAGCCCGGCGCTGACTGCATTTCGGCCGAGTACAACGTCTGGATCGAGTCGATCACCGCAACCTGCGGCTTCTCCGAGGCGAGCGTGGCCTGGATCCGCTCCAGCCCGGTTTCGGCCAACAGACGGACCTTGCGACCATCCACCCCAAGGCGACGCGCCCGCAGCGCCACCTGAGCCGCCGACTCCTCGCCGCTGACGTACAACACCGAGCATGACTCGGCCATCGCCGCCAAGGCCTGCAACAGCAAGGTCGACTTTCCGATGCCGGGATCGCCGCCGATCAGCACCACGCCCCCTTCGACCAGGCCGCCACCGAGTACCCGATCGAATTCATCGATGCCGGTCGAGCGGCGCGGCATCTCGCGCGCGTCGATGTCGCCCAAGGTCTGCACCGGGGCTGCGCCGGCCAGTGCGGCGAAGCGGTTGGCGCCCTTCTCGGTCGCCTCGACCCGTGCCTCGCTCAGCGTGTTCCACGCATTGCAGTGCGGACACTGGCCCTGCCACTTGGGCGAAGTGCCACCGCACTCGCTGCAGACATACTGGGTCTTGACCCGCGTTGCCATCAGTCGATCACCTCAACCGGCACCCGAGGCGCCAGTGCACACATGAGTTCGTAGCCGACCGTGCCGCTTAACTCCGCCACCGTATCGATCGACACCTGTTCACCCCACAATTCGACCGTGCTGCCCACGATCGCATCCGGCGCGCCGCTCAGATCCACCGTGATCATGTCCATCGACACGCGGCCCGCCAGCGGCACGATGTGCCCGTCCACTGCGACCGGCGTGCCCTCCGGCGCCACGCGGGGGTAGCCATCGGCGTAACCGCAAGCCACGACACCAACGCGGCAGGGCTGTGTCGCCCGCCAGCGTGAGCCGTATCCCACGCAGTCGCCGCGCTCAAGTTTCTGCACCGCAATCAGGGTCGAGCGCAACGTCATCGCCGGACGCAGGCCAAAGCCGACCGCCGGCCGACCCGCGCACGGTGTTCCGCCGTACAGTGCAATGCCCGGCCGCACCCAGTCGCCGCCCACTTGCGGCTGCATGAACAGCGCCGCCGAGTTCGCCATGCTGCGCAATCCGGCCCAGTTCACCAAAGCGCGATCGAAAGCCCGCATCTGCGCGGCCACCCCGGCCGGCCCACCGTCATCCGTCGCGTCGGCGTTGGCAAAGTGCATCGTCGCGGTGCTGACCTGCACGTGAGGTATCGCCTGCAGCTTCGCCAGCGCGCCTGCGAACCGCGGCAGCGGGAAGCCGAGCCGGTTCATGCCGGTGTTCACCTTGAGGTGGACTGCAATTGGGCCGGACGCTCGATGCGCCGCCAGCAGCGCGATCTGGCTGTCGTCATGCACCACCGTGTCGAGCGACAGGCGGTCAATCAGTTCGAGGTCGCGGGCTTCAAAGAAACCTTCCAGCAGCAGGATCGGTTTGCGCCACCCGGCTGCGCGGGCGCGCTCGGCCTCTGCGAGATCGAGCAAGGCCAGTCCATCTGCTGCATCCAATGCCGGCAGCACGCGCTCGACGCCGTGACCGTAAGCATCCGCCTTGACCACGGCCCACACACGCCGTGCACCGGCGTGCATGCGCGCCTGCGCAAGGTTGTTGCGCATCGCATCATGATGGATGAGGGCCTGGATCGGACGCGGCATGGGTGTGTCTCGGGGTGCTGGTCATACGCGCGCCAAACGGTGGCGCGGCACGCACGGAGAGGAGAATACCGGCGTGGACGCAGCACCCTGCCGCGCATGTCGGGCAATACCTGCGTGTATAACGATCGAGCCCTTCCTGCCTTCACTTATGCCAGCTTCTCACGAGCAATGAAACGCGGCTTCTACACGATCATGGCCGCTCAGTTCTGCTCGTCGCTGGCAGACAACGCACTCCTGATCTGTGCCATCGCCCTGCTGCGCGACATCAACGCGCCGGAGTGGATGACGCCGATGCTCAAGCTGTTCTTCTTCGTGTCGTACGTGGTGCTGGCCGCATTCGTCGGTGCCTTCGCCGACTCGATGCCGAAGGGCCGCGTCATGCTCATCACCAACACGATCAAGATTGGCGGCTGCCTGCTGATGTTCGCCGGCGCGCACCCGTTGGTCGCGTATGCCGTGGTCGGCCTCGGGGCGGCCGCGTACTCGCCGGCGAAGTACGGCATCCTCACCGAGCTGCTGCCTCCGGAGAAACTGGTGGTCGCCAACGGCTGGATCGAAGGCCTGACGGTCGGTTCGATCATCCTGGGTTTTGTGATCGGCGGCGTGCTGGTGTCACCCAGCGTGGCGGCCTATCTGATGTCGATCGACGTGCCGCTGATTAGCTACGAGCTGGACAGTCCGGCCGAAGCGGCGATTGCGGTCGTGGCGGTGTTCTACGCGGTGGCCGCTGCCGTCAACTTCTTCATCCCGGACACCGGGGCGCGCTACGCCAAGCAGGCCACTCACCCGGTGCGCCTGCTGACGGACTTTGCCCACTGCGTCAGCACCTTGTGGCGCGACAAGCTCGGACAGATCTCGCTGTCCGTCACGACCCTCTTCTGGGGCGCGGGCGCAACGCTGCAGTTCATCGTGCTCAAGTGGTCGGAGACGACACTGGGCATGACCTTATCGCAGGGCGCCGTGCTGCAGGCCGTGGTCGCGATCGGCATTGCCATCGGCTCGGTGTGGGCGGCCGCGCGCGTGTCGCTGAAACGATCTCTGACGGTGCTGCCGGTGGGCGTGGCCATGGGCCTGCTCGTCGCCTGCCTCGCCTTCATGGACTTCGCATCGTTGCCCGCTGGAGGAATCACGATCGGCGCATCGACCCTCGGCTGGGGCGCCGTCGTCGCCGCACTGGTGATGATCGTGATTGGCGCTCTCGCTGGTTACTTCGTGGTGCCGATGAACGCGCTGCTGCAGCATCGCGGGCATGTCCTGCTCTCGGCGGGCCACTCGATCGCGGTGCAGAACTTCAACGAGAACCTGAGCATCCTGGTGATGCTGTCCATCTATGCGCTGCTGCTCTGGCTCGACCTGCGCATCGAGACGATCATCGTGCTGTTCGGATTCTTCGTCGCGGCGACCATGCTTCTGGTGATCCTGCGGCACCGGCACAATCAGCGCGAGCGCGATTGGACGCAGTTGATCGGCCAGCACCGATCGCCGCGCTGACCCTCCTCACGGGCGTATCTGCCGAGTGCGACCTCGCCGGCAATGGATCAGGTGTCCATCGAGCCGTAGATCTGCCGTGCCAGGCACAGGTCAGCCCAACTTTTCGCCTTGTCCGCCAGGTTGCGCAGCAGATACGCCGGGTGGTAGGTGACCACCACCGGCACCTTGCGACCAGCGACTTCGATCTGGTGCGTGCGCCCCCGCAGGCTGGCGATCGACGCCTCGGTCGCCAACAGCGACTGGGCGGCGAAGCGGCCCATCACCAGCACCACGCGCGGATTGAGCAGGGCGATCTGCCGCAGCAGGAAGGGCTCGCATTGCGCCACTTCGGCAGCTTCCGGGTTGCGATTTCCTGGCGGGCGGCACTTCAACACATTCGCGATGTAGACGGCGGTCGCCGGATCGTCCGCGGCACGGGACAGGCCGATCGACCCGAGCATGTTGTCGAGCAGGCGGCCCGCCTGGCCGACGAATGGCTCGCCACGTACATCTTCTTCGGCTCCGGGCGCCTCCCCGACCAGCATCCAGTGCGCTTGCGGATGGCCGACCCCGAAGACGGTCTGCTTGCGCGAGCGGCTCAAGGCACAGGCAGTGCAGCCACTCACCGCTTGCTGCAAGGCGTCCCACGGCAGGATGGCGATCTCGTCACGTGCTGTCCCGGCCGAAACGGGGCGGGCGGCGGCCAGCGCCGGCACGGCCGCGGGCGAGGCGGGTGGCGCATGGGATGCCACGGCGACCTCCTCGACGGCCTGCGCCGACGCGGCCGACCCGCGCTCCTGCCAGAGCGGCCCCATGCCCATCGCGTGCCAGATCTGCGCCCGCCGAGGATCGAGTGTCATGCGGACCTCACAATGCGATCCGCATCACGACGGCATCTTCGCGGCCGCCATGCGCCGGGTAGTAGCCGCGGCGCACGCCAATGCGATCGAAGCCGTAGCGTTCGTACAGTTGCTGTGCCGGCAGGTTGCTTGGCCTGACCTCGAGCAGCATGCTGTGCGCACCATGGTCGCGCGACTGTTGCGCCATCCACTCGAGCATGCGCCAGCCGTAGCCGCCCCGCTGCCAGTCGTGCGACACGCTCAGGTTAAGCAGATGGGCTTCATCGACCGCGATCATCACCACGGCGTAGGCGATCATGTCGCCACGCACGCCGCGCTCGCCCTGGCGCAGCGTCCATGAGCTGTACCCGGCGCTGAGCGCGTCCTGGAAGTTGCCGCGTGTCCAGGGAAACGGATAGACGCGGTCCTCGATCCGCAGCACGTCGTCGAGATCGCGCGCCAGCATCGGCGCGAAATGCTCAGCCGGCGACGCCAGCGGCGGCAGCGCGACGGCGCTCATGCCAGCTGCGCGGCACGCACGGCGTCGCGCTCGTCGATGGTCAGCGCCACGCGATTGCGTACGTAGACCGGCATCGCCAGCGCCGGGGCCACCGCTTCGCCGCGGGCGAACGCATGGCAAGCCAGTCGCACGATGGTGCCGGCACTGGCGCTGGCCAGCGGCAGACGATGCGTCGCGGCCACCGCGTCGAGCGCGCTTGCAAACGCCGTCAGGGCCTCACCCGCAACCGTATCGATGGCCAGTTCCGCCAGCAGCGGCGGCAGGTCGGCAGCCCGTGACAGTGATGGCGGCACCACCTCGGCAACGTCGTCGTCAGCGGCGTCGTACACCGCCCAGTAGACCTCGTTCATGCGGGCATCGATGGCCACTGCGATCCTGCGCGCGCGCGGTTCACGCCGTGCCGCGTCCAGAGCGAGCGCAGCGAGATTGCCGATCGCCAGGACCGGTCGGTCGATGCCGTAGGCCGCGCCCTGCGCCACGCCACAGGCAATGCGCAGCCCGGTAAATGACCCGGGGCCTGCACCGAACACGATGGCATCCATCTGCTTGAGCGTCATGCCCTCGTCGGCCAGCAGGCGCTGTGCCATGGGCAGAACCCGATCAGAGTGCTGCTGCCCCACCGGTTCCGCACGCTCGATGATCTGTGCCCCGCGGGCGAGCGCCACCGAACACCACGAGGTTGCGGTGTCGAACGCAAGCAGAACAGGATGGGTCACGACGGAACAGTGCCAAGGCAGCAGATGGCGCGGCCCCAGCGGCCGCGCAGCCGCGAGATTCTATCCGCGCGCCCCTGCGCCACCGGGCACGCCGCCCCTCAGCCGGCCGGGTCTTCGCGCAGCAACGCCAGCGGCGCGACGCGGCGACCGAGCACTCGCTCGCTGTCCAGCTTCCACCACTGTTCGATCACGGTGGCATAGAGCGCGCGAAAGTCGATCTGGTGCGGCAAGTTGCCATTGCGATCCAGTTGGCCAAGCTCGGGCGGTGCGCCGTACGTGCCACCGCGAACCTGGCCGCCGCAGACGAACTGCACGCCCGCCGTCCCGTGATCCGTCCCGCCGCTGCCGTTCTGGCGCGGCCGACGCCCGAACTCGGAGTAGGTTGCGATCAAGCTGTGCTGCCACAGGCCGACCTCCGTCAGCGCCGCCCGCAGTGCGGCGATGCCCTCACCCACTTGACGCAGCAAGGCGGCATGCACCGGCAACTGGTTCCGGTGGGTATCGAAACCACCCAACGTCACGCGAATCACCGGCACCTGGCGCGTGGCGGCAATGGCGGCAGCATTCGACATCGCCAGCCCGAACAGCGAGCGCGGGAACTCCGTGGCCAACTTTGCTCCAGGACGAATCTCGGCGCCGGCGCGAACAATGTCGTGCTCAACCCGCAGCACGTGGCCGAGCGCGCCGCGCGCCGGCGCGCTGTCGGCATGCGCCAGGCGAGCGGCGCGGGCAAAGCGGCCCGGATCAGCGATCGCCACGGCGCGCGCACCACCCGAGAGCGGCCCGAGGTCGGCCGACCCGACAATCACGCCGTCTGCCGCAAAGCGCCCGAAGATTGCCGGGTGGCTCTGGGCAGCGCGCGTCAACCAGCCTTGCTGCAGCACTTCGGTACTGTCGACCGCCGTATCCCAGATCTCGATCGAGCGAAAGTGCGACAAGTCCGGCTGCGCGTAGCCCACGCCTTGCACGACCGCCAACTCGCCCGCCTGCCACATCGGCGCCAGCGGAGCCAGTGAAGCATGCAGCGCCAAGTCTGGCGCCCACCGCACCACGCCATCGTCTGCCAAGGCCAGCCGGGGCCGCAGATCGCGATAGCGGCCGTCGTCGACCGGCACCACGGTGTTGAGTCCGTCGTTGCCGCCACGCAGCTCGATCAGCACCAGCAGTCGCAGCGGCGCCGCGCTGGCAGCCCGGGCCCAACCGGCAAAGGTCCAGCCGCTGACGGCGGCCGTACCGATCATGAACTCACGTCGATCCATGGCGCCGACCTACTTGAGCTGGTACGTGGGATCGAGCAACAGGCTGCGCAGCGCATCCAGCCCCAGGCTCCCGGTCGGCGGGAGCGACATCGGCGGCAGCCAGCCCAGGTGCGCGGCGAGACGCGCACTCTCGCCGGGCTCGGTCGGACGTTCCGGCTGCAGGCCGGCGCTGGCCGCCAGCCAGGTCTTGGTATCAATCCGCACCGCGTTGGACACCGCGGCCTGCGCCAGCTGCGCGCGGCGGCGCATGGCGCCGTCAATCTCATCTTGCGCAGGAGCGGCGGACGCCAGCATCTCATCGCCATCCAGGCGCGCCGTTGGCAGCGCCGTTGCTCGCGCGCTCACGGCACGCTCGACGAACTGCTTGCGCGCCAGCAACGACTGGGTGTTGATCCAGGATTCACCGCCGGGCCAGCCACGCACGTTCGGTGCACCGAACAGGTTCTGTCCCATTTCGGCGGTGGCGAGTGCGGCGCCGACGGGTACCGCAAGCTCCCCGCCACTTTGCCGCACCAGGCCGATCACCAGTTCCACCGGTGACTTGACCAGCGCCTGGTCAACGTCCAGCGCGACCACCTCCGGCTGATTGAGCAGCGCGCGAAGTGCCACCTGGATCGCGTAGCCGCTGTCGCGAAAGCGCTGCGCAATCTGCCCGGCGCGCTGCGGATCCGGCTGCGGCGACACGAATTCGCGCCAGAGCTTGGCGACCACGAACTCGGCGGTCGCCGGCTGCGCCAGCAGCAGGTCGATCACCGCAGTCCCATCAAATGGCGCCCGACGCCCCAATATGGTCTTGGCCGCTGAATCGTGCAGGCCCGTGCGGAACACGAACCGGCCGCTAGCCGGGTCCACGCTGTGGCCGGTGAACGCACGCGCTGCCTCCCGCACGTCCGCCTCCGAGTACTGCCCTTGCCCGAGCGTGAACAATTCCATCAGCTCGCGCGCCAGGTTCTCGTTGGGCTGGCCCCGCCGGCTCGTCGCGGCGTCCAGGTAGACCAACATTGCCGGATCGCGCACGACGGCATGCAGCAACGACGCAAAACTGCCCACGGCATGCTCTCGCAGCAGGAGGTTCTGGCGATACAGCAACTGCGGCCAGCGCACCTTCGGCTGCGCGCTGACAAAGTGGTTGTGCCAGAAGAGCGTCATCCGCTCGCTCAGCGGTGACGACGTGCCCACCATTTCGCGCAACCACCAGGCGCGCAACTCAAGGCTGTGACGTACCAGCGTCTGCCGGTACGCGCGCTGCTCGGCCTCCGTCATGCGCTGCACATCCCGTGGCAGAACGATCGGCGCGTCGATCCAGGCCGGCGCGGGCGCACGCGCCTGCCGGTTGATCGAGCCGAGCAGGCGATCCACGGCCTGTGCCTGGGTCAGGTCGGCAAAGGCGGCCAGCTCGGACGCCGACGGTGCAAATCCAGCCCGCGTCAGCAACTGCGATGCACGTGCCTCGCCCAGCGGCTGCGCGCGCACCACGGTCGGCGCCAGGATGGCGCAGACCGCCATCAGCAGGCACACGAGCGCGCCACGCCAGTGGCGCGTCTGTGCATCCGCCGGCATCGATGTGCTCACCGCTCGCGCCGCTCGGGTCGGCCGCGATCACCGCGCGGACCCGGCCCTGGCCGGTCCTTCAGGTCACGATTGGACTCGTAGATCTGATCGCGCAGTCGCTGACGCTCTTCCGGTGTCAGGCGGCGCGCGCTGCCTTCCTCGATGCGACGCTGGCGGTGCTCGAGCATGCGCTGGCGGAACTGATCGCGCTGTTCGGGCGTCATTTGATCGCGCAGGCCGTCGCGTTGTTCAGGCGTCAACTGGCGCAGCACGTTGCCGCGCTGCTCGGGCGTCATCTGCTCCCACAGGCGCTGCCGCTGCTCCGGCGTCATCCGGCGCAGCACCTCGTCGCGTTGCTCGGGCGTCAGGCGTCCATCGCGCCCATGGGCGGGTGGCGTCCCCAGAACGGCCGCGCACATGAGCAGTGCAGTGAGTAGTACAACGAGCAGGCGATGCATGACGTGCGTCGGCAAGGTTCCGATGGCTTTGCTGAGACGGCGCACTGTCGCGCCACCAGTGACATCTTAGGCAGTCGCCCTCTGGTCGGGGTGACAGCGCGCCACGGTTGGCGCCCATGCAGGGTAAATTCTGTAACCGAATGTGGCCACGTGCAGGATGCCGGCCGCGCGCTGCGTAGCATCGCGCTCGGCTTGACCTTGGAAGACCGCAACACGATGAACCGATCCGAAACCAAAGCGCTTGTCGTCGACGACGACCCCCGCCTGCGTGACCTGCTGCGCCGCTATCTGGGCGACAACGGCTTCGCGGTGCACGTGGCCGAGAACGCCGCCGCCATGCACAAGCTTTGGCTGCGCGAGCGCTACGACGTGCTGATCCTGGACCTGATGATGCCGGGCGAAGACGGTCTGTCGGTGCTGCGACGCCTGCGCGGCAGCAATGACCGCACGCCGGTGATCATGCTCACCGCCAAGGGAGAGGACGTGGACCGCATCGTCGGCCTAGAGATGGGCGCGGACGACTACCTCCCCAAGCCCTTCAATCCGCGTGAGCTGCTGGCGCGCATCCACGCCGTGCTCCGCCGCAAAGGTGCCGACGAGCTGCCGGGGGCACCGGCTCAGGAAGCCGGCAGCGTGCGCTTCGGCGAGTTCGAGCTCAATCTGGCGACCCGTACCCTGACCCGTAACGGCGAGCAGATCGCCATCACCACCGGCGAGTTCGCCGTGCTCAAGGTGTTCGCACGCCATCCGAAGATGCCGCTGTCACGCGAGAAACTGATGGAAATGGCGCGCGGGCGCGAGTACGAGGCGTTCGATCGCTCGCTCGACGTGCAGATCTCGCGACTGCGCAAGATGATCGAACCGGATCCGTCCAAGCCCAAGTACATCCAGACCGTCTGGGGCTTGGGCTATGTGTTCATTCCCGACGGCAACGGCTGAGGCGGCCGTCGGCCGCGATCGACGACCCGCCATCGTGCCGCTGCGCTCGCCGTCGCTGTTCTGGCGCACCTTCCTGCTGATCGTCTTGCTGATCCTGGCGAGTCTCATTGCCTGGGCGCAGAGCTTTCGCGTGCTCGAACGCGAACCACGTGCGCGGCAGATCGCGCAGCAGGTGGTGTCGATCGTCAATATCACGCGCGCGGCGCTGCTCTATTCGGACGCGACCATTCGCCGCGACCTGCTGGCCGAACTGGCGGACAACGAAGGCATCCGCATCGTGCCGCTCGAGGCCGGTGATCAGACGCGCGACTACCCCGATGCGCCGCTGGTGCGACTGATCCACGCGCGCGTGCGCGACGCGCTTGGCCCGCAGACGCGGATCGCCGCGGAGGTCAACGGCGTTGCCGGTCACTGGGTGAGCTTCAGCATCGAGGAGGACGCCTACTGGGTCTTCATCGAACGCGATCCACTGCTGCTCGACAGCGGCTCATTGTGGGTGCGCTGGGCGATCATTGCGGCGCTGTTGTCGCTTCTGGTCGCGGTGGCGATCACCCGTGTCGTCAACCTGCCGCTGGCCCGCCTGTCACTCGCCGCGCGCGACCTCGGCGCAGGGCGGCGTCCGGCCCCCTTGCCGGACAAGGGGCCAGCCGAGATCCGCACCGTGAACCAGAGCTTCAATCGGATGGTCGCCGACCTGGATCAGCTGGAACAGGACCGTGCGATCCTGCTGGCCGGCATCTCGCACGACCTGCGCACGCCGCTGACCCGCCTGCGCCTGGAACTGGAGATCAACCCGCTGCCTGAGGAGACCCGGGCGGCGATGGCAGGCGACATCGAGCAGATCGACGCCATCGTGCGGCAGTTCCTCGACTACGCCCGCACCGAGCCACAGCAGCCGGCAGAGACGATTGATCTGTCCGCATTGGTGCAGGAGGCAGTCGCCCATCTGCGCCTCGGCGACGCGGTGACCACCGACATCGCCGCCGACGTGTACCTCAGCGGACACCGCACCGAACTGCTGCGCGCCCTCGACAACCTGCTGACCAACGCCAGCCGCTATGGCCACAGCCACGACTCCACGCTCGCCATCGCCGTGACGTTGCGGGCCGATGGGCAGCAGGCGGTGATCGAGGTTGCCGACCGCGGACCCGGCATCGACGCGGCCGACCGCGACCGGCTGCTGCGCCCATTCCAACGCGGTGAGGCGGCGCGCACCGGCAGTACCGGGGCCGGCCTCGGGCTGGCGATCGTGGCGCGCATCGCCCGCCTGCATGGCGGCCAACTCACGCTCGGCCCTGCTGCCGATGAAGTGCCCTACGGGCTGCGCGCGAGCCTCACCCTGCCCCGGCGGACGAAGGCTGCGTAGCGCGCGGCAAGCAACCGGGCTAGCGCCGGACGGCCGCGCCTGTCCTCGATGCCGACTCAGCGCTGCAACAGCGCGATCGCGTGAGCCGCGATGCCCTCGCCGCGCCCTTCGAAGCCCAGCCACTCCGTGGTCTTGCCCTTGATGTTGACCGCGTCGACGCCGATGCCCAGGCTGGCGGCGATGATCTCCTGCATCGCCGGCACATGGGGGGCGATCTTCGGCCGCTGCGCCACGACCGTGCAGTCGACGTTGACCACCTGCCACCCGGCGGCCTGCACCCGGCCCATCGCGGTCTGCAGCAGCAGCACGCTGTCAGCGTCCTTGTGGGCCGCGTCGGCATCGGGAAACAGACGGCCGATGTCTCCGAGCGCCGCCGCACCGAGCACGGCGTCGGTGATCGCATGCAGCAGGACATCGGCATCCGAGTGGCCAAGCAGTCCATGGCTGTGGTCGATCTGCACGCCGCCGATGATCAGGCGGCGCCCCGGCACCAGCGCGTGTACGTCGTAGCCTTGGCCGATCCTGAAATTCATCGCACGCGCCCCTGCATGGCGAGGATCGCGCGCGCCAGTGGCAAGTCCGCCGCGGTGGTGACCTTGATGTTGGTCGGCAGGCCGGGCACCAGGCGTGGCGCGTGGCCCAGGCGCTCGATCGCGCTGGCTTCGTCGGTAGCGCTGTCGGTCACGCCGGGGGCGTCAAGTGCAGCGCGCAGCAGGCCAAGCCGGAACATCTGTGGGGTGGCGGCGCGCCAAAGCTGGGCACGGTCAAGCGTGGCCGTGACGCGTCCGCCTGCACTGCGCTTGAGGGTGTCGGCGAGCGGCACCGCGAGCAATCCGCCCACCGGGTCGCCGCCGGCGACGCCGTCCGTGAGGGTTTCGATCAGCAACGTCAGCTCGTCCACCGCCAGGCAGGGTCGGGCAGCATCATGCACCAGCACCCAGTCGTCATCGCGGGCCGCTTCTGCGAGCACATCGAGCCCGGCGCGAACCGATGCGGCGCGCGTACTGCCACCGACTGACGCCAGCCGGACTCGCGCATCGAAGTCCAGATTGGCGGCATAGGCATCGGTCGCGGACACCACCACCACGGCTTGCCGAATGCGGGCATCGGCCAGGACCGCATCGACTGCTCGCTCGAGCATCGTGACCGCGCCCAGCATCAGGTACTGCTTCGGCAGTTCGCCGCCGATACGCGATCCGATGCCGGCGGCAGGTATCAGGGCATACAGGCTGGGATTGGACAAGGCGCGCGGGCTCATTGTTGAGGCGCTCCTATAATAGCCACGCGTTCGCGGCGGTCGGGGTTCCTGCTCGGTGCTCCGCCGCCGCGATTGTTTTTTGTGGACACACCCGCCTCACCTCCATCGATCGAACTGTCCGTGCCGAGTCTGTCGGCAGGGGATCGTTTTGCCCTGCCCCGCCCACCCGGATCAGGCGACGCGTTGCTGATCGCACGGTTGGGCGCCTCCGCCCGGCGTCGCGGCAAGCTGCTGGTCGTGTTCTGTGCCGATGCGCACGATGCGCAGCGGCTGATCGACGAACTGCCTTACTTTGATCCCGCGCTGACGGTGCGCGCGTTCCCCGACTGGGAAACGCTGCCCTACGACATCTTGTCGCCGCACCAGGACCTGGTGAGCGAACGACTGGAGGCGCTGTACCGGCTGCTCAATCGCGACGACCAGTCCACCCTCGACGTTCTCGTGGTGCCAGCCACCACGGCGCTGTATCGCCTCTGTCCGCCGGCCTACATTGCCGGGCATACGTTCTTCTTCCGACAGGGGCAGCAGCTCGACGGCGAGAAGTTGCGTGCGCAACTCGTGATGGCCGGCTACCAGCATGTGTCACAGGTGGTGGCCCCCGGCGAGTTCTCTGTGCGCGGCGGACTGATCGACCTGTATCCGATGGGCTCGACGTTGCCCTACCGCCTCGACCTGCTCGACGATGCGATTGATGTCATCCGCGCCTTCGATCCCGACACCCAGCGCAGTCTGTATCCGGTGCCCGAGGTACGTCTGCTGCCGGGCCGCGAGTTTCCGCTGGACGAGACGGCACGCACCGCTTTCCGCGGCCGCTTTCGCGAGGTCTTCGAGGGCGACCCGAGCAAGGCCACGGTCTACAAGGATGTCGGCCAGGGAATCGCAGGCCCGGGCATCGAGTACTACCTGCCGCTGTTCTTCGAGCACACGGCGACATTGTTCGATTACTTGCCCGCCGGCACCGAGCTCGCGATGCACGGCGCAATCGAGGCGGCCTGTCAGCGCTTCTGGACCGAGACTTCGGAACGCTATCGCTTTCTCGCCAAGGACCGCGAGCGGCCGTGCTTGCCGCCGGCCCACCTGTTCATCGATGCCGAGGCGTTCTTCATCGCCGCCAAGCCCTATGCACGACTCGCCTTCAACGAAGATGAAGGCAACCATCCAGGCTTTGCCGCGCCGGCGCCGGTCAATGTCGAACGTAAGGCCGACGATCCGCTGGCCCGTCTGCGAGTGCTGGTGGATCGGGTGAAAATCGAAGGCGGTCGCGTGCTGCTGCTGGCCGACTCGGCCGGGCGGCGCGAGACCATCGGCCAGATGCTGCGCGACTACGCGCTCGACTTCGCAGACAACGCCGATTTCGCCGGCTTCCTCGCCGCCGATGCGCCACTGTCGCTCGGCGTGGCCTCGCTCTACCAGGGCTTCGCCCTGCCGGCCCAGCAGCTGACGCTGCTGACCGAGGCCGAGCTGTACGCGGTCAGCCCGCGCCGCAACCGCAATCGTTCGCGCGAACGCGCCACCAACGTCGAGGCGATGATCCGCGACCTCGCGGAGCTGAAGGTGGGAGATCCGGTCGTCCACGTCGAACACGGCATCGGTCGCTACATGGGGCTGGAGTCGATGGACCTGGGCGACGGCTCCACCGAGTTCCTGCATCTGGACTACGCGAACTCGGCCAAGCTGTACGTGCCCGTGGCGCAGCTGCACCTGATCAGCCGCTACAGCGGCGCCGATCCGGATGCCGCGCCGTTGCACCATCTGGGCGGTGGCGACTGGGAAAAGGCGAAGAAGAAGGCCGCCAAGCAGGTGCGCGACACCGCCGCCGAATTGCTGAACCTGTACGCGATGCGCGCCGCCCGCAAGGGGCACGCGTTCGCCTTCAAGCATGGCGACTACGAGCTGTTCGCCGAGGGCTTCGGTTTCGAGGAGACGCCCGACCAGCAGGCCGCCATCGATGCCGTGCTCAAGGACATGAGCGCCGGCTTCCCGATGGATCGACTGGTCTGCGGCGACGTCGGCTTCGGCAAGACCGAGGTGGCCTTGCGCGCCGCCTTCATCGCCGTCGCGGGCGGCCGCCAGGTCGCTGTCCTGTGTCCGACCACCCTGCTGGCCGAGCAGCATGCGCAGACGTTCCGCGACCGCTTTGCCGACTGGCCGGTGCAGATCGTCGAGCTGAGCCGTTTCCGCTCGCCGAAAGAGATGGCCGACGCCATTGTCGGCGTCAACGCGGGCACCATCGACATCGTGATCGGCACCCACAAGCTGCTCACCCCGGAGCTGCGCTTCGACCGCCTGGGTCTGGTGATCATCGACGAGGAACACCGCTTCGGCGTACGACAGAAGGAACGCTTGAAGAGCTTGAGAGCGGAGGTGGACGTACTGACGCTGACCGCGACGCCGATCCCGCGCACGCTGGCGATGAGCATGGAGGGCATCCGCGAGTTCAGCGTGATCGCCACCGCGCCGCTGCGGCGACTGGCGATCAAGACTTTCGTACGCAAGGAGTCCGGTTCGCTGATGCGCGAGGCCTGTCTGCGCGAACTCAAGCGCGGCGGCCAGATCTACTTCCTGCACAACGAGGTCGACACCATCCAGAACCGCCGCGCGCGGCTGGCCGAACTGGTGCCGGAAGCGCGCATCGAGATCGCCCACGGACAGATGGGCGAGCGCGAGCTCGAACGCGTGATGCGTGACTTCTACCAGCAGCGCTTCAACGTCCTGCTGTGCACCACGATCATCGAGACCGGCATCGACGTGCCCAGCGCCAACACGATCATCATCCACCGCGCAGACAAGTTCGGCCTCGCCCAATTGCATCAGCTGCGCGGTCGGGTCGGCCGCTCGCACCACCAAGCCTATGCGTACCTGATGGTGCCCGACGAAGGAGGCATGACCAAGAACGCCGAGAAGCGGCTGGAGGCGATCCAGAATCTGGAGGAGCTGGGCTCCGGCTTCTACCTGGCGATGCACGACCTGGAGATTCGCGGTGCCGGTGAAGTTCTGGGAGAGAACCAGAGCGGGAACATGCATGAGGTCGGCTTCGATCTCTACTCACAGATGCTCAACGCCGCGGTGCGCGCGCTGCGTTCCGGTCGCGAACCCGATCTGATGGCTCCGCTGCAGGCGGTCACCGAGATCAACCTGCATGTGCCGGCGCTGCTGCCGGCCGACTACGTGGCCGATGTGCATCACCGCCTGTCGCTCTACAAGAAGCTCGCCAGTTGCGAAGGCGAAGACGACCTGTTCGACGTCCAGGAAGAGATCGCGGATCGCTACGGCAAACTGCCCGAAGCCGGCAAGGCGCTGATCGAGACGCACCGGCTGCGCCTGGCCGCCGGGCCGCTCGGCGTGAAGAAGATCGATGCCTCGAACGAAGCTATCGCGATCGGCTTCGTCTCTAACGCACCGATCGATCCACAGCGTCTGATCGCGTTGATGCAGAAGGAAAAGGGCATGCGCCTGGCGGGCCCGGACCGCCTGCGCATCGATCGCGCCACACCCAACCTCGACGCCCGGCTGCAGTTGCTGCGCACGGTGTTCAAGGCGCTTGCACCGAGTTAGCCCGGCGGCATCCAGCCGCCGGCGGGCCAGCAGTCGGCCGCGTGGCGTGGATAGTCCGTGCCCGTACGGTCTCGCGCGCCCACCGACGATCCCGTAGCCCCGGCTCGGCAGCCGTCCTCGGTTGATCGGTGAGTCGCCACCGTAGCTGCGCCCCGCCGCGTCCAGGCGCGGCGGTATCCTCGCGGAACAGGTCAACCCAGGCGACGACCTCGCCCGTTAGAAGGCCATCCCCTCGCGGGCCTCTCTGACGACAAGACCAAGAAGGATCGAACCATGCGTCTCACAGTTCTCATGCCACGCGCCGGCCATGTCGGCCTCTTTGCGGTTGCCTCTCTCTTCTTCGTTGCCGCCGCACCCGCCGCCGCCCAGACGGCAGTTGCCGCGCGCGCCGGCACCACCGGCTTCGGCGGCGAGTTCGCCCTCTCGTTGTCCGACCAGTTCGGCCTGCGCGCGGCGCTCGCCGGCGGATCCGTGACCCGTAACACCACGGAGTCGGGCGTCCGCTACGAAGGCAAGTGGAACTTCGGCACCGGCATGGCCCTGGCCGACTTCCATCCAGGGGGCGGCCGCTTCCGGCTGAGCGTGGGTCTTGCTTACAACGACAACCGCTTCGAGGGCGTGGCACGCGGTACCTCGGGCACGATCGAGATCAATGGCCGCGACTACGCGATCGCCGATATCGGGACGGTCAACGGCGATCTCAGCTTCAAGAAGACGACGCCGTACTTTGGCGTGGGCTGGGGCACTGCGGCCCGCTCGGCCGGCACCGGCGTGTTCTTCAGCGCCGACCTGGGCGTGATGATCGGTGCCGATGCGCGCGTGAGCCTGCGGGCCAACTGCAGCGCGGCCTTCAGCCCGGCGCAATGTGCGCAGCTGCAAAATGACCTGCGTGCCGAGGAAGACGACTTCCGCAGTGACTCCGGGCTGAGCAACGTCTATCCGGTGCTCTCGTTCGGCATCGGCTACCGGTTCTGATCCTGCAGCCTTGCCGCACCCGGCCGCCATTCGGCGGGCGGGCGCTGACGTTGCTTGCCTGCCCGCCAAATCCTCCTGAGCCAGTCTGTCCGAGATGAAAGATCTGGTCCTGCAAGGCCCGCGGCTGACGGCCGAGGCGCTCGACACGTTCAAGGTGGCCTGCGCCCCCCGCCGCATCACCACTGGGCGCAGCAGCGCCCGCTGCGTCGAGGTGGCCGACGACGCCGATTCGCGGCGTGCAGTCCAGGCACTGGCCGATTACTGGCACCTGGATGCGGCTTTCGTCGAACCGACACTCAGCCTGGCGCAGTTCCGTGTGCTCGCGTTGGACATGGACTCCACCCTCATCAACATCGAGAGCCTGGATGAGGTCGCAGCACTTGCCGGCAAGGGCGAGCAGGTGGCCGCGATCACCGAGGCGGCGATGCGCGGCGAGATCAAGGACTACGCGGCGAGCCTGCGGCGTCGCGTGGCGCTGCTCGAAGGCGTGGACGCCGCATTCCTGCAGCGGGTGTTGGACGAGCGGTTGCGCCTGAACGAAGGCGCAACCGAACTCGTTTCGGCCTGCAAGCGTGCCGGGCTCGCCACGCTGCTGGTCACCGGCGGCTTCACCTTCTTCACTGACGCGATGCGCGATCGACTGGGCTTCGACCATGTGCGGGCCAACGAGCTCGGGGTGGACGCCGGTCGTCTCACTGGTCGCGTTACTGGCCCCGCCGGCGGCAACATTCTTGACGCCGAAGGCAAGGCACAGGCGATACGCGATCTGTGCGCACAGCTCGGCTGCCCCACCGAACGCGCCATCGCGATCGGCGACGGCGCCAATGACCTGAAGATGATGAAGATTGCCGGGCTGTCGATTGCGTATCGCGCCAAGCCGGTGGTGCGCGCGCAGGCGATGCAGGCCCTCGACCACGCGCCGCTCGATGGCGTGCTCAACTGGTTTGCCGGCTGACGCTTGCGGTGCAGCCGGGCGCCGCTGGCCAGTGTGCAGCGGGTCACCCTAGAAGCAGGACTGTCACGCTGATCACGCAGCGTGCGCGCGCCTCGATGACAGACTCGGCGGGTAGTTGCAACCATCGCAACTCGAAGCATCCCTACCCACCGGAGTCTTTCATGAAGCGTTCGTTGATCCTTGGTGCCTGCCTGCTGTCGCTGTCTCTTCCGGCCCTGGCTCAGGACGAGTTCATGGTGTCCATCAGCACCAGTACCCCGATGGCGCAGCAAGGCGCCGGCCTGGTGCTCGCTGGTCAGGCTATCGAGCAAAGAGCCAGCGTGCGGATCCTGCTGTGCGGCGCCGCTGGCGACATTGCCCTGAACGGCGCGCAGATGCCCGCCCTGAAGCCGCGCAACGTGACGCCGCAGCAGATGCTTCATGGACTGATCAAGAACGGCGCCAAGGTCGAGGTGTGCGCCCTTTACCTGCCCAATACGGGTCGCCAGGCAACCGACCTGATCGCCGGCGTCACGCCGGCCAAGCCAGCCGACGTCGCCGGGCATCTGCTGAAGGCCGAGGTCAAGGTGCTGTCGTTCTGAGCCGCGCGGCCGACGTGCCTGGGTCCGCGCACACTGCGCGCGGATGCACGCTCACTTCACCGGACTGATCCAGATACGCTCGTCACCGGTATCGACGTGAACGAAGCGGCGCCCCGGATAGAAGCCGGTGCCGCCCCTGCCGAGGAGACTGGCAATGCCGGCGAGTCTGACGTTGCTCACCCCATCCATGCCGATATCCGCGGCCTGGCCGAGCAGATGACGCGAGTTCAGCGCCGCCCCCTCGGTCTCGCGGTTGGTGGTGAGCGAGCGATAGCCGGAGTAGATCCGCATGGGTGCCACGTGCCCCTCGCGTGCGAGCCACGCCTGGACGCCGCAGAGAACCGCAAGCAGATCGTGATTGATCGGAAACACGCGGTCCGCCTGCACGTCGCGCAGCAGCCAGCACAGTTGCAGGTACTGGTCGCGGTCGTAACCTTGCTCGGCGGTCCAGTAAGTGGCGCGAAGTTCGTCGCGCCGCTGGTCGATCTCACGCACCGCCCACAGCGAGCGCTGGTCACGCAGCAACTCGGCGAGCAGTGCCTCGCGCGGGCGTGCTTGATCGGGCCGCGTCGGGCTGGCAGCGGCCCAGGCCGGAAGCAAGGACAAGCCGGCGGCCGCCAGCAGGCGGCGGCGGCTCAACGCGCAAGGCGGGTGTGATGAAGGCGGCGGGCACATGGTTCGATTATCCGCCGCCGGCCCCGTCTGGCCAGCGGCAGATTCGCACCGTGGTTTACCCGACGTTACCGGCTAGATACGCTCGAACACGGCTGCGATGCCCTGCCCGCCGCCGATGCACATGGTCACCAGTGCGTAGCGGCCGCCGATCCGCTGCAGTTCGTACAGCGCCTTGACGGTGATGATCGCCCCGGTGGCGCCGATCGGGTGCCCCAGTGAAATGCCGGAGCCGTTCGGATTGACCTTTGCCGGGTCGGCGCCGAGGTCCTTCACGACTGCGCAGGCTTGGGCGGCGAATGCCTCGTTGGACTCGATCACGTCCATGTCGGCGATCGACAATCCGGCGCGCTTCAGTGCCAGCTGCGATGCAGGCACCGGCCCGATGCCCATGAACTTCGGATCCACGCCGGCATGTCCATACGCCACCAGGCGGCCCAGCGGCTTGGCGCCGCGCTTGTCGGCGACGTCACGCGCCATCAGCACAAGAGCGCCGGCCCCGTCGTTGATGCCGGAAGCGTTGCCCGCAGTCACCGTGCCGTTTTCCTTCTGGAACACGGGCTTGAGCTTCGCCATGTCCTCCACCGTGGCGTCGGCGCGGAAGTGCTCGTCGGTGTCGAACACCGTATCGCCCTTCTTGCCCTTGAGCGTGATCGGCAGGATCTGCGACTTGAAGCGGCCCTCGGCGGTGGCGCGCGCGGCGCGCTGGTGGCTCTCGACCGCGAGTTCATCCTGCATCTGGCGCGTGATACCCCATTTGGCGGCCACGTTCTCGGCGGTCACGCCCATGTGGATGTTGTGGAACGGGTCGTGCAGCGCCGCCACCATCATGTCGACGATCTTGGCGTCGCCCATGCGCTGGCCAAAGCGGCCGGTGGGCATTGCATACGGCGCACGCGTCATGTTCTCCGCGCCGCCGCCGATGGCGATGTCGGCATCGCCGAGCTGGATGGTGTTGGCGGCCGAGATGATCGCCTGCAGGCCGCTGCCGCACAGGCGGTTGAGCGTCAGGCACGGTGTGCCTTGCCCGACGCCGCCGTCCAGCGCCGCCACCCGGGCCAGGTACATGTCGCGCGGCTCGGTATGAACCACGTTGCCGAACACCACGTGGCCGACCTCGTCGCCTGCGACAGCGGCACGCGCGAGCGCCTCCTTGACCACCTGCGCGCCGAGCGCCGTGGGTGAAACTTCCTTCAAGCTTCCGCCGAAGGTGCCTACGGCGGTACGAACGCCACTGACGACGACGACTTCCCTGCTCATGCGGATCTCCCTCGTTATGTTGGATGCGGGCCGGCCCGGCGCATCAAGCACGCCGGTGGTCGCGTCAGCGTATCACTGGAGAGCATGGCCGACTCGCCTCACATCGGCGAGGGTGAGCAAAGTCAATCTGTCGCTGTCTTCGCCACCGATGAGCCACGAAACGTCAGAACCTTGCTTTCGACCAGGCTAAGTGGGCGCCCCTTGCGCCCCAGGTCACCAGTGTGGCGCTGGCTGGCATGCCGAGCCCCCCGTGCTCACTGCAATCTCTGCAGGCGCAGACTTTCCAATGGCGTGGTCGAGCGGGCCGGCTCTCTTTCCTGCGCGGCAAGAGAGCCAGCGGACCGCGCGGGCTCAGGCGAGATCGAACCGATCGAGGTTCATCACCTTCGTCCACGCCGCCACGAAGTCCTGCACGAACTTCGCTTCGCCGTCACGGCAGCCGTAGACCTCGGCGAGCGCCCGCAACTGCGAATTGGAACCGAACACCAGATCGACAACGGTGCCGGTCCACTTCAACGCTCGGGTCTTCCGGTCGCGTCCTTCGAAGACGCCCTCCGCTCCCGACTTCTGCCACGCGGTGTTCATGTCGAGCAGGTTGACGAAGAAGTCGTTGCTCAATGTCCCGGGGCGCTGGGTGAAGACGCCGTGCGTCGACTGGCCGAGGTTGGCGCCAAGCACGCGCAGGCCGCCGACCAGCACGGTCATCTCCGGCGCGGTGAGCGTCAGCAATTGAGCCTTGTCGATCAAAAGTTCTGCGGCCACGCCCTCCCAGCCATTGCGCGCGTAGTTGCGAAAACCATCGGCCTTGGGTTCGAGCACCGCGAAGGATGCGAAGTCGGTCTGCTCCTGCGTGGCGTCGGTACGGCCCGGCGTGAAGGGAACGGTCAGGCTGTAGCCGGCTTTCTTCGCCGCGGCTTCCACGCCCGCATTGCCGGCCAGCACGATGAGGTCGGCGAGCGAGACCTTCTTGCCGCCGGTCTGCGCGGCGTTGAATGCCTGCTGAACGTCTTCGAGCGCGGCGATCACCCGGCCAAGTTCGCCAGGCTGGTTGACTTCCCACTCGTTCTGCGGCGCCAGGCCGATGCGCGCGCCGTTGGCGCCGCCGCGCTTGTCGCTGCCGCGGAACGTCGAGGCCGAGGCCCACGCGGTGCGCACGAGTTGCGCGATCGTCAGACCGGAGGCCAGCACCCTGCCTTTCAGTGCCTCGACATCCTCTGCCGAGACGAGCGGATGGTCGACCGCAGGGACCGGATCCTGCCAGATCAGCACTTCGCTGGGCACGAGCTTGCCCAGGTAGCGAGCGCGCGGACCCATGTCGCGATGGGTGAGCTTGAACCATGCGCGTGCAAAGGCGTCGGCAAACGCCTGTGGCTCCTGGTGGAAGCGGCGCGAGATCTTCTCGTAGACCGGATCGAAGCGCAGCGAGAGATCCGCGGTCGTCATCATCGGCGGATGCTTCTTCGACGGATCATGGGCGTCGGGGATCATGTGCTCGGGCCGGACGTTCTTCGCCAACCACTGATGTGCGCCCGCAGGACTCTTGGTCAGTTCCCATTCGTAGCCGAACAGCATGTCGAAGTAGCCGTTGTCCCAGCGCGTGGGGTTGGGCTTCCAGGCGCCTTCGATGCCGCTGGTCATGGTGTGTACCCCCTTGCCGGTGCCGAACGTATTGCTCCAGCCGAGCCCCTGCTCCTCGATCGACGCACCCTCGGGTTCGGCGCCGACCAGCGCGGCATCGCCGGCGCCGTGTGCCTTGCCGAAGGTGTGGCCGCCGGCCACCAGCGCGACCGTCTCTTCATCGTTCATAGCCATGCGCGCAAAGGTCTCGCGCACGTCGCGTCCCGAGGCTACCGGGTCAGGCACGCCGTTGGGACCTTCCGGGTTCACGTAAATGAGGCCCATCTGCACCGCCGCGAGCGGGTTCGAAAGCTCGCGATCGCCGCTGTAGCGCTCGTCTCCCAGCCACTTGGACTCCATGCCCCAGTTGATGTCCTGCTCCGGCTCCCAGATGTCCGCGCGGCCGCCGCCGAAACCGAAGGTCTTGAAGCCCATCGATTCGAGCGCGACGTTGCCGGCGAGCACCAGCAGATCGGCCCAGGAGAGATTGGCGCCGTACTTCTGCTTGATCGGCCACAGCAGGCGGCGCGCCTTGTCGAGGTTGCCGTTGTCGGGCCAGCTGTTGAGCGGTGCGAAGCGTTGCGCCCCGGTGCCGGCGCCGCCCCGTCCGTCGGAGATGCGATAGGTGCCTGCCGCGTGCCATGACATGCGGATGAACAGCGGGCCGTAGTGGCCCCAGTCCGCTGGCCACCAGTCCTGGGAGTCGGTCATCAGCGCGCGCAGGTCGGCAACGACGGCATCCAGGTCGAGTTCCTTGAATGCCTGCGCGTAATCGAATGCTTCGCCCATCGGGTTCGACAGCGACGACTGCTGATGCAGGATCCCGAGATTGAGCTGGTTGGGCCACCAGTCGCGGTTGCTACGGCCGGCCCCGGCCACGGTTTGGAGTTGCGCCATTGCACTGAAGGGACACTTCGACTCGGCTGACATGCAGATCTCCCTATCTCGTTGAAGAAGGTCAAGCAATGCCAGTCTGGGGGTTCACACCCGATTGATCAAAGCAAACGTTCCTATGTCCCTGATAGCTATTCCGACGACGGCGCCTCGCACCACGGGCCGTGTCGCCTGCCGTCAGCGTCTATGCGATCAACAAGCGGCCGTGCAGATCGTGTTCGTCGCTCGCTTCGATACGCACGTCAACGAAGTCACCCGCCGCGATCACGACCTTGCGTCGCCGATCCCATCTGACATGCACCACGCCGTCGATCTCGGGCGCATCGGCGTCTGAGCGGCCGACCGCAGCGATCTCGGAGACCGCGTCGATGAGCACCCGCTGCGTCGTGCCCAGCTTGCGCCGCAGGCGGGCACGCGAGATGTCGGCCTGCGCCTGCATGAATCGAGCGCGACGCGCTTCCCGAACGTCGACCGGCAAGGCGCCTTCGAGTTCGTTGGCGGTCGCGCCCTCGACCGGCGAGTAGGCAAAGCAGCCCACGCGGTCGAGTTGCGCCTCGCGCAGGAAATCCAGCAGGTACTCGAACTGCGCCTCGGTCTCGCCCGGAAAGCCGGCGATGAATGTGGAGCGCAACGTGATGTCGGGGCACATCTGCCGCCAGGCACGCACCCGCTCGATGTTCTTCTCGCCGCTGGCCGGCCGCTTCATGCGCTTGAGCACCTCGGGATGCGCGTGCTGGAACGGTACGTCCAGGTAAGGCAGCACGCGGCCGCCGCCGGCGCTGGCCTGCGCCATCAGCGGGATCACGTCGTCCACGTGCGGATACGGGTAGACGTAGTGCAGCCGAACCCAGATGTCGTTGGCGGCGGCGAGCGCGCCCAGCTCGCGCACCAGCTCGTTCATCCGCGTCTTGACCGCACGGCCATTAACAAAGTCGAGCTTGTACTTGACGTCGACCCCGTAGGCGCTGGTGTCCTGTGACACCACCAGCAACTCCCTGACGCCCTGCTTGACCAGATTTTCTGCCTCGCGCATCACCTCGCCGATTGGTCGGCTGACCAGGTCGCCTCGCATCGACGGAATGATGCAGAAGCTGCAGCGATGGTTGCAGCCTTCGGAGATCTTCAGGTAGGCGTAGTGGCGCGGGGTCAGCTTGATCCCGGCGGGCGGCACGAGATCGGTGAACGGGTCGTGCGGCTTGGGCAGGTACTGGTGCACATGCGCCATCACTTCTTCCAGCGCATGCGGCCCGGTGACGGCGAGCACCTTGGGATGCACCTTGGCCACCAGGTTCTCGCCGCCGTCGCTCTTGGCGCCCAGACAACCCGTGACGATCACCTTGCCATTGCCATCGAGCGCCTCGCCGATCGCGTCGAGCGACTCCTGCACGGCGCTGTCGATGAAGCCGCAGGTGTTGACGATCACCAGATCAGCGCCTTCGTAGCTGCCGCTCATCGCGTAACCCTCGGCCCGCAACTGAGTGACGATGCGCTCGGAATCGACCAGCGCCTTGGGGCAGCCGAGCGAGACGAAGCCTACGGTCGGAATGGCGGCCGGCGGCGCGGTTCGGGCAGGACTGCGCCGCGTTGCGGTTGTGGTTTTCATGGGTACAGAAAGCAAAAGACGCGGCCTGCATCAAGCAAGGCCGCGTCAGTGGGACGGGTGCGCCGGGCTACTTCTTGTCGCCGGGCGGCTGGAACGGGAACGTCGTGAACATCGATCGCGCCTGGTTCTGCATGTTTTCCTGCATCTGCACAAACAGGTTCTTCGACTGCTCGATGTAGTTGGACATCATCGTCTGGATCATCGGCGCCTGCAGGTTGACGTATTGCGTCCACATCTCCGGACCGATCTTGTTCGTGCTGTAAAACGCCTGGCTCTGTTCCTGCACCTTCTTCTGAATATCGATGAACGCTTGCACGTTCTTCTCCAGATATGAGCCCATCATCCCCTGCATCGCGTTGCCATAGCTGCGGATGATCTGAGAGAGCACCGGCGGCGTGAACATCGGCACGCCGCCCTGCTCCTCCTCAAGGATGATCTGCAGCAGAATCTGGCGGGTGAGGTCATCGCCGCTCTTGGCGTCGATCACCTGGAACTCCGCCTGCTCCAGCACGAGCTGCTTGACGTCGGCCAGGGTGATGTAGGTACTGGTCTGCGTGTCGTAAAGGCGACGGTTCGGGTACTTCTTGATCAGACGAAGAGCGCTTGCCATGGAGGGTCCTTGACGGGGCGGGCGCGATCAGCGTCCGTGGAGATGACGGGGTCATTCTATCCCGCGCACTTCCGCGGTGCATCAAAGAAGAAGGGGCACGGAAGATCGCCTCCGCCGCCCCATCCGGCTGCCGACAGGACTAACCCATGTGCAAGCCGCCATTGCAGGAGAAGTCTGCGCCGGTGGTGAAGCCCGAATCCTCCCCCGCCAGCCAGCCGACGATCGACCCGATCTCCTCCGGCTTGCCGAGCCGCTTGACCGGGATGGTGGCAACGATCTTCTCCAGCACCTCGGGCTTGATCGCGCGGACCATGTCGGTGCCGATGTATCCGGGACTGACCGTGTTCACCGTCACGCCCTTGGCCGCGAGTTCCTGCGCCAGCGCCATCGTGAACCCGTGCATGCCTGCCTTGGCGGCGGAATAATTGGTCTGCCCAGCCTGACCCTTCTCGCCATTGACCGAACTGATCTGCACGATACGGCCCCAGCCGCGCTCGATCATGTCGGGCACGACCTGCTTGGTCACGTTGAACATGCTGTTCAGGTTGGTGTCGATGACGGCCTTCCAGTCCTCTGGCGACATCTTCAGGAACATGCGATCGCGGGTGATGCCCGCATTGTTCACCAGCACGTCAATCGGACCGTGCTCGGCCTTGGCGCGGGTAAACGCCTCGACCGTCGATTCCCAGTCAGCCACGTTGCCGACCGATGCAAAGAACGTGTAGCCCTGGGCCTTCTGCTCCCCCAGCCACTTGTTGAAGTCGCGGCTCGGACCGCACCCGGCGATCACCTTGCAGCCCTGCTTGTGCAACTGCTGGCAGATTGACGTGCCGATGCCGCCCATTCCGCCTGTCACGTATGCCACTCTGCTCATGTCTTGTCTCCGTCTGGTTGTTGTAGGTCTTCGCTGCAAAACACTTCATCGGCAGCGTGCCGCGCTGGCAGCACGTGAACCGCGTTCAGGTTCGCTCAACCGCGAGCGCCACGCCCATGCCACCGCCGATGCACAGCGACGCCAGGCCCTTCTTGCTGTTGCGCTTGTTCATCTCGTGCAGGAGCGTCACCAGGATGCGCGCGCCACTGGCGCCGATCGGGTGGCCAAGCGCGATCGCTCCGCCATTGACGTTGATCTTGCTAGTGTCCCAGCCCATGTCCTTGTTCACCGCGCAGGCCTGGGCGGCGAACGCCTCGTTGATCTCCATCAGGTCGAGCTCGGCCGGCTGCCAGCCGGCTCGCTCCAGCGCCTTCCTCGACGCCGACACCGGGCCCATGCCCATCACCTTCGGGTCCAGCGCCGTGGTGGCGTAGGACTTGATGCGCGCCAGGACCTTGAGGCCGAGCGCCTTGGCTTTGGCCTCGCTCATCACCACGACCGCCGCCGCTCCGTCGTTGATGCCGGAGGCATTGCCGGCAGTGACGGTGCCCTCCTTGTCGAACGCAGGCTTCAACCCGGCCAACGCCTCCTGGTTGGTCTTGCGATTGACGAACTCGTCACTGTCGAACGCGACCGGATCACCCTTGCGCTGGGGGATCATGACCGGGACGATCTCGTCCTTGAAGCGACCGGCGTCCTGGGCCGCGACCGCTTTGTGCTGCGACGCCGCCGCGAAGGCGTCCTGTTGCGCACGGTCGATGCCCCACTGCTTGCTGACGTTCTCGGCGGTGATGCCCATGTGGTACTTGTTATAGACGTCCCACAGACCGTCGACGATCATCGTGTCGATCATCTTGGCGTCGCCCATGCGATAGCCGTCGCGCGAGCCCATCAGCACGTGCGGCGAGGCGCTCATGTTTTCCTGGCCGCCGGCCACCAAGATCTCGGCCTCGCCCGTGGCGATCGCCTGCGCCGCCAGCATCACCGACTTCAGTCCCGAGCCACAGACGACATTGATCGTCATTGCCGGCGTGGCCAACGGCAGGCCGGCCTTGATGGTGGCCTGCCGCGCCGGGTTCTGACCGCTGCCGGCGCACAGCACCTGACCCATGATCACGCCTTCAACCTGCTCCGGCGTCAGGCCGGCACGGGCGATCGCTTCCTTGATGACCAGCGCGCCCAAGTCGGGCGCAGCGATCTTGGCCAGAGAACCACCGAACTTGCCGATGGCGGTACGCACTGCACTGACGATCACTGCCTGTTGCATGTGTTCTCCCGAGTCTTGAGTAGAGCGAGCGAGACGTTCCTGATCACGCCTTTTCCTTGACATAGCGGCCCGGCGCAGGCTCGATCACCTTGTACTTCGCGTTGCCGTAGTCCTTCGGCGCCGGCTTCTGCGGGCCGCCGTACTGCGCCATCCATTTGCCCCAATCGCTCCACCAGCTGCCCGGGTGTTCGCTGGCACCGACCAGCCAGGTCTCGCTGTCGGCGGGGAGCATGCCTTCCTTGCCAAAGCCACCGTGCGTCCAGTAACTGCGCTTGTTCTTGCTCGGCGGGTTGATGCTGCCGGCAATATGGCCGCTCGCCCCAAGCACGTAACGAACGTCCTTGCCCTTGCCGTCGGCGCCCGGCATCACGCGCGCCGACGCATAGGCGGCCTTCCACGGCACGATGTGGTCTTCGCGCGCGGCGAACACATAGGTCGGCACCTTGATGCGGCCCAGGTCCAGCGGCACGCCGCAGCAGTTCAAGCGATTGGGCACTCGCAGGTTGTTTTCGAGGTAGGTGTTGCGCAGGTACCAGGCGTACATCGGACCAGGAAGATTGGTCGAGTCGCCGTTCCAGTAGAGCAGGTCGAACGCCGGCGGCTGCTTGCCTTCCAGGTAGTTGCTGACGACGTAGTTCCAGACCAGGTCGTTGGCGCGCAGGCTGGAAAACGTCATCGCCAGTTCGCGGCCCGGCATCAGGCCGCCTTGGCCGAGCGCCTTCTCGCGCGAGCGCACCTGGTTCTCGTCGATGAACACATCGAGTACGCCGGTGTCTTCGAAGTCCAGCAGCGCCGTCATCAGCGTCACGCTCGCCACCGGCTGCTCGCCGCGGGCGTACATCACGGCCAGCGCACTGGCCAGGATGGTGCCGCCCACGCAGAAGCCGAGAGCGTTGACGTCGGCACTGCCGGTGATCCCCTGGATCGCGTGGATGGCGGCGATCGGGCCGAGTTCCAGGTAATCGTCCCAGGTCATCTTGCTTTCCGGCTCGTGCGGGTTCTTCCACGAGACGACGAAGACCGTGTGACCGAGCTCGGCCGCGTACCGGATCATCGAATTTTCCGGCTGCAGGTCGAGGATGTAGAACTTGTTGATGCTCGGCGGCACCATCAGGAACGGCCGCGAATACACCTTCGATGTCAGCGGCTTGTACTGGATCAGCTGGATCAGAGCGTTCTCGAACACCACCGCGCCCTCGCTGGTGGCGACATTGCGGCCGACCTCGAATGCCGCTTCGTCGGTCTGCGTGATCTTGCCCTTCTGCATGTCACCGAGCAGGTTCTGCAGACCCTGCTTGAGGCTCTCGCCGCTGGATTCGAGCAGCGTCTTCTGGGCCTTCGGGTTGAAGGCCAGATAGTTCGACGGTGCGGCGGCGTCGACCAACTGCGAAACGGCAAACTTCACGCGGCCTTTGGTCTTGCGGTCGGCCTTGACGCTGTCGGCCATGCGGTTGAGAAAGTCGGAGTTCAGCAGGTAGGCCCGCGCATAGAACGAGGCGACCGAGTTCTGCTGCCAGGTCGGATCGGAGAAGCGGCTGTCCTTGATCGGGGCCGTGGTCTTCTCCGGATGCTCGACGAAGTCGCCCCACAGCTTCGTGAGCTGCTGCATGTAATCGCGCTGCAGTTCGATCAACCGATCCGGCTCCACTGTGACGCTCGGCATCGCGGGCGCGGCGGGTGCCTGCGTCATCTCTTGCGCCATGCCTTGCCATAACTGCATCCACTCGCCCATGCCGGGCAGCGCGCCCCACGGTCCAAGCGATGCCATGGCGATCTCATTGGAGGCGACCGGCGCGGCCGCCTTTACCACGCTGGGGGCAACGGCGGCCGCCGCCGCCAAGGGCGCAGCCGCAGGCTTGGCCCCAACGCGGGGCGCGCCGGCACGCGTCACCTTGGGGGCAGTCTTGCCTTTGGCAACGCCGGCACGCTGAACCGCGGCCAGTACCGGCGTGGCTGGTGCCCCTGAGCTGACGCGCCGCGCGGGCGCCACTTTCGTGGCCGACTTGGATTTCGGCGCAACTGCGGCCTTCTTTGCCGCACGCGCCGCCTTGGCCGTGCGCGCGGTCTTCATTCCGCTCTTGGCTGCCATCCAGAGTCCTCCCGTTGGTCGATTTTCAATGTAGTGCGCGGTTCCGCCGCGGGCACGCCGCAGCGGACTGGTTGGTCGATTGTCGCCATCGCCTCACTGCACTGTCAAACGAGGACTTCACCGCTTCCGCCGGCGATTGACTGGCGTCATCCTGTTCTTCTCCCGTCAGGTCGGTGTCAGTAAGCGACCATAGCTGGTCCGCGTGAGGAACCATGTCAGTCGATGCTGCGCCAGACCACGGCAACATGCCTGCCGGTCGTGCCATCACGGCGAAAACTGTAGAAGCGCTCGGGGTTGCTCGCCGTGCACCACCCGCCCCCACTCACCTTGACGACGTTGGCCTGGGTCAGCGCCTGCCGCGCCAGCGCAAAAAGATCTGCGCAGTACTTGCCGCCCGCGGTCGGCACGAAGGCGGCAGCAGCCTGTGGCAGGCTCGTCTGCATGGCCGCCAGCACCTCAGGGCCGACCTCGAAGCGCTGCGGACCGATCGCTGGACCAAGCCAGGCAATCATTTCGGCCGCGGGATCCTGCAGGCGCAGACGCAGGCGGGCGACCGCGTTTTGCACCACGCCGCTGGCGAGCCCGCGCCAACCGGCATGCACCGCTGCGACCGCACGCCCTCTGGCCTCTGCTAGCAACACCGGCAGGCAATCGGCAATCATCACTGCGCACACAGCCTCAGTGGCAACGGCGACACTCGCATCTGCCTGCGGCGGCTCGGCATGCAATACATCCGCATCAACGACAAGGCAGCCGTGGACTTGGCGCAACCACGCCGGCTCGGCGGGAAGCCAGCCGCGCAAGAGCGCCCGGTTGGCCAGCACGCGGTCGCGCTCGTCACCACTGCCCAGACCGACGTTCATGCCTCCCGCATCTCGTGGCGTAGCTCCCCACGGTGGCGGCGACACGCCGCCGCAGCGAGTCGTCACCAGGGCCCGCACGCCGACGGGCGCTGGCCAGTCCGGGACGATCCAGTCGTTCGGCATCGTCATGCGAACGCTTTCAGATATCGATCTGCACGGGGCAAGCCCAGGGCCTTCATCAGATCGCGCATGTCCTTGGGTGGTTTGCGAAACCAGTGCACGTCGTCACCACGCACCGGGTGATGCAGTCCGAGCCGACAGGCGTGCAACGCCTGCCGCGAGAAACCAGCCCATGACGGCAGGTTGTCATTGCGCCCGATCTCGGGACGGCCGCGCCGATACACCGGGTCACCTACCAGGGGATGACCAATGGACTCCAGATGCACGCGGATCTGATGCGTACGGCCGGTTTCGAGCCGGCAGGCCACCCACGAGAAAAAGCGCCCATCGACCTGCACCACCTTGAGCCGCCGAAAGTGGGTGCAGGCGTCGCGCGCAGACGGCGCCCGACTGACGGCAAAGCGCAGCGGATTGCGCGGGTCACGCCCGAGCGGTGCGGTGATCGTGCCCTGCGCCGGCACCTCGCCGGTCACGATGGCCCAGTACTCGCGGGCGACGGTACGTGCCTGCAGCTGTCGCACCAGATCAGTCTGCGCTGGCAGGGTCCGCGCGACCACCATCAAGCCCGACGTATCCGCGTCGAGCCGATGCACGATGCCCGCGCGCGGCAGGCGACCGAGCGCGGGGTCATGCGCGAGCAGGCCGTTGAGCAGCGTGCCGTGCCAGTGGCCGGCAGCGGGGTGCACCACCAGACCGGGCGGCTTGTCCAGGACGATGATGGCGTCGTCCTCATGCACGATCGACAGCGCCATCGGTTCCGCCGTGAAAGCGGTCTGCTCCGGCGGCACGATCGGCGTCACTTCCAGCACGTCGCCGGCGAACACCGGGTCGCGCTGGCGCAAGGGGGCGGCACGCGCCGGCGTGACCTTCACGGCGCCGTCGACAATCCACTGTTGCAGCCGACTGCGCGACAAGTCCGGCATGAGCATGGCGAGCGCGCGGTCGAACCGCCAGCCGTCCTGCTCGGCGGTCACCCTCAGCTGGACCGGCGCGATGCCACCGACCGCGCATGGCAGCGCGGCAACGTCGTCGAGTTCCGCATCGCCTACGAGATCCGCATCGAGGGCGGCCGCGGCGGGGGCGTCGATATACTTCGCGGCCTTGGGCAAGAGTGTGCCTGGAATGAGTGCAGCGCCGCGCACTGGCGGCAGATGGAATTCGGATGCTGGGTTGGATACAGAAGGCAAGCCGCGCGGTCATGCTGGTCGCACTGGTCGCGGCGGTCGGACTGGCCGGGTGCGGCACGGTCGAGCGCGATCCTACATCCAAGTGGGATGCCGACCGTCTGTACGCGGAAGCGCGCGGCGAGATGGAAATCGCCAACTGGCAGCGCGCGCGCGAACTGCTGGAACGGCTGGAGTCTCGCTTTCCGTTCACCCGCCACGCGCAGCAGGCACAGATCGAGATTGCCTATACGTACTACAAGGAGGGCGACGGCGCCCAGGCCGTGACCGCCGCCGACCGCTTTCTCAAGCTCAATCCCAACCACGTCAACGCCGACTACGTTCAATACCTCAAGGGCCTGGCGAGTTTCAGCGATGACATCGGCCTGCTTGGACGGCTGGCCGGCCAGGATCCGAGCACTCGCGATCCGAAGGCGATGCGTGAGGCGTTCGATGCCTTCCGCGAACTGCTGGCGCGCTACCCGAACAGCCGCTACGCACCCGACGGCCGCGCGCGCATGAATTTCCTGATCAACTCGATGGCGCAAAGCGAAGTCAACATTGCCCGCTATTACCTGCGACGCGGCGCCTACGTGGCGGCGATTCAGCGCGCGCAAGGGGCGCTGCGCGACTATCAGGCAGCGCCGGCCGCCGCTGAAGCGCTGTCGATCCTGGTCAGCTCGTATGACGCGCTGGGCATGCCCGACCTGCGCGACGACGCGCGTCGCGTGCTCGACCGCAACTTCCCCAACAAGCAATAGCCCGCCCGCTCGGCGCACAGCCTGCGCCGGTGCCCTGGTTCACTCGTCGATGACGCGGAAGAAGTCGCAGGCTTCTTCCAGCGAGCGGGTGCGCGAAAATGGCGGCAAGCTGGCCAGCACGGTCTTGCCGTAGGACTTGGTCAGCAGGCGGTCATCGAGAATCATCAGGACACCGCGGTCGCGCTCGTCGCGAATCAGCCGGCCCACGCCCTGCTTGAGCAACGTCACCGCCTGCGGCAACTGATACTCGGTGAAACCGTTGCGGCCCAGCGCGCGCAGCCGCTTCAGGCGCGCTTCCACCACCGGATCGTCGGGCGGCGCGAACGGCAGCTTGTCGATCACCACCAGCGACAGCGCTTCGCCCCGCACATCGATTCCCTCCCAGAAGCTCACGCTGCCCACCAGCACGGCGTTGCCGGCGCGGCGGAACTCATCCAGCAACGCGGGGCGGGTGCTGGTTCCCTGCACGAGCAGCGGCAGTTCGATTCCAGCGTGGCGCATCTGGCGTTGCAGCGCTTCAGCCACCCGATCGACGGCGCGCAACGTTGAGCAGAGCATGAAGGCGCGCCCGTGCGACGCCTCGATCAGCGGCCATGCCAGCGCGGCAACCTGCTCGGCGAAGTCCGGTGCCAGCGGCGATGGCATCGGCTGTGGCAGGTACAGCAGGCCCTGCTGCGGAAAATCGAAGGGGCTGTCCCAGCGCTGCGTGGTTGCATCGGGCAGCCCGATCTCCGCGAGAAACGCATCGAACCGATTGGCCAGCGTCAGCGTGGCCGACGTCAGGATCCACGCCTGCGGCTGCTGTTCGCGCACACGCGCGAACGACTCACCCGGCGCCAGTGGCGTCGCCTGGAACTGCGCACCGTACTGCGACAGCGCGATCCAGCGCACCGTGTCGTCGACCTCGCTCGCATTGCGCGCGGCATCATCGACCGCGGCGGGCACCGCCAGCGCCCGCAATGAATCCGCCCAGGCGGCGACCTGCGCGCGCAATGCATCGGTGCGCGGCAGGAGGGCATCCAGTTCCGGATCGCGGTCACTGTTGGCCTTGAGGGCGCCGTTGAGCGCCACCAGCGCTGCCACCAGCGCATCGAGCTGCTGCACCAGACGCGCCCGTTCGCCTATGCGGTCGATCGCCATGCGCTGGCCCGGCCGCATGCCGGCCTCCGCCAGCACCAGGCGCAGTTCGCGCGCGACCGCTTCGATCGCCTGGGTCAGCGTCACCCAGGAGGCACCATCCGGGGCGCGTGCCAGACCGATGGCGCGCACATCGCGCACGAGGTCGGCCAGTTGCGCAAGCGACCAGCCGCTGCCAAAGAAGTCGGCAGCGATCTTCGGCAGCTGATGCGCCTCGTCGAGGATCACCGTGTCGGCGGTCGGCAGAAAGTCGCGCACGGCGTCGTCACGCAGGGCGAGGTCGGCCAGGAACAGGTGATGGTTCACGACCACCACATCGGCCGCGAGCGCATTGCGCCGCGCCTTCATCACGAAGCAGTCATCAAAGCGCGGGCACTCCTGCCCGAGGCAGTTCTCGCGCGTGCTGGTGACCGCGAGCCAGATCGGCGCGTTCTCGGGAACGCTCGACAGTTCGGCACGGTCGCCGCTGCCGGTGGTCTGCGCGAACTTCACAATCGAGCGCAGATGCTGCACATCCTGGCGCGAGGCCAGCATGCCTTCGGCCTCGGTGCGCGCCATGCGATGCAGGCAGACGTAGTTCTGTCTGCCCTTGAGCAAGGCCAACTCGACATTGCTGCCGAGCGCAGCGCAGACCGCGGCGAGGTCCTTGCCGAAGACCTGGTCCTGCAGCGCCTTGGTGCCGGTGGAGATGAGCACCTTGCCACCAGCGGCCAGGGCCGGCACCAGGTAGGCAAAGGTCTTGCCGGTGCCGGTGCCCGCTTCGGCCACCAGGGTGCCGCGCTCGGCAATGGTGTCGAACACGGCGAGCGCCAGATCACGCTGCGAATCGCGAGGAGCAAAGCCGCAGATCGCGCCGGCCAGCGCTCCGCCGGGGGCGAACGCGGCCGCCACCTGGGCACGCGCCGAACGCACGGCCAGTTCGTCGCGCGACTCCTGTGCCGGACGTGAGATCGGGGATCGCGGGTCGCGCCCGCCCGCGGGCGGTGTCGCCGGTGCTGCTCGGGTCACGCGGGAATATCGGGGACCAGCAGCATCTCGAGCTGGGAAACCAGATCCTTGATCTGCAGCTTGCGCTTCTTCAGGCGCCGCAGCTT